>Ga0172380_10001099_pt1 | contig 48014 bp, 79 predicted proteins | sample Leawe162metaG_FD_119747 | JGI IMG/M metagenome (GOLD analysis project Ga0172380, IMG submission 119747) | Leachate microbial communities from a municipal landfill in Southern Ontario, Canada - Leachate well 162 metaG | ecosystem: Engineered > Solid waste > Landfill > Unclassified | place... | reverse complement strand
TTATTGATAGCAATAACGTAATCAATGTTGAAGTTATCAAATGCTTTTTCCGCTTCATCCCATACATTAGGACCGCCGCCTAAAATAAGAACATTAGTTTTTTTAATAACCAAATCATCACGTTTAACATATTGCCAAAATGAACCGCTTTTTATTTCGTCTAAACTCCACTGTTTCCATGACATATCTATAAGCCACTGTTTACGATCCGGGGTAATAATAGGCATTTCTGTATCATGCGACGTTACCGGCCATGCCATTGCGCCTACATCAGTAGTGACGGTTGGAATACCATTAATTACGGCATCAACGCCGGAATTGCTGTTATACGTGACAACGAATTTAGCGCCCGCTAGTGCCTCGTCTAATGTGCCGGGCATACTAGGCAACGGCGTCGGGCGTAGATTGTTGAATGCTAACGGATGGTGCCTATAACGAACCTCATGACCAAACGCTTTAAGTTCTTCCGCCGTATTTACTGCCCATTTAAAAATATCGGTTCCGGCCAACGCGGCATCGCCCGGCACTTGCCCCATAATGAGCGCATAACCATTTTTCTTGTGTCTCCAAGGCTTAATTAATTTCCCGTAATTAGTTTCCAATCTCTCGCCAGTATCGAACGCGGAATTAAATCGCGCGCGACCATTTAAACCATTCCAACCAATCGAGGTCCATTCGAAACGGTCGCCAATATACCCCCGCTCCATAACCAATATTTCATGCCCGCGTGCCCGCCATAATGGAGCGCGCCGCCAACCCCATACAGCCAAGAAATCAACATTTTTCGGCGGATCATCGTAAAAGAAAAACGTTTGTATACCGTTATTAGCAAAACCTTCTGCTATAGCATGGCCGTGTGTATGTTGATGGTTCTTTTTGCTAAGTAATATTCCAACTTTCATACGTATACGCCCCAAACAGCCTCGCCATAATCTTTCCAGCTATCAGTAAAACGCTCATCAATATATTGTCGAACAGTAGGCCAATGATTATCGTGACCTAATACCATACCGCCGACTTTAACTTTCGGAAACCATGCTTCAACATCGCGCTTAACACCTTCATAGGTATGATCCGCGTCGATAAATACAAAGTCTAACGAATTATCTTCGATTTGTTCGGCTGCCGAAACACTATCATTATGAATAATAATACAACGCTTACCAAATGTTTTAGCGTTAAACACTACGCTTTGATATAGTTTTTCCATATCAAATTGTTTATATGTTTCGCTGCAATCAACATCGCGAAATGGTAATTGTTTCCATTGATCTATTCCGTACATGGTTAGGTGCGGACACCCAATAAGAACAGAAAATAAAGTTTTGCCGCGAAGGACGCCAATTTCTGCACCTAATGACCATTTATGTTTAATAGCTAATTCGATGATAACCCGGCGTTGATTGGTAGATTTAATGATTGGGGCGAGACGTTCCCGATCGGATAATTCGCTTTTATCCATGATGATTTATCACCTTCTGTTATAGGATCATAAGGGCCACAAAAAAATAATGCTTTAGCGCGTTTAGGCTTATCTAATCGATGTTTACTAGGACGATAACGAATTACGCCGGTATCTTTGCCGAATGTGGGCATATTAGAACCTAGCACGTATTCAATCCAAGATTGATCGCCCGTCCATTTACGCGCTTTTGATTTAGCAACTAATAATTTATTTGGAGATAAATCATTCCAAACATTATTATAATGATTTACAGATAAAACAAATAACGATGAATTATAGGCTTCTTTTACCGCTTCATTCCATATATAAAACGGTAAATCATTATCGAATATATAACCAATATCTGATAATATGACAGTATCTAAATCTATCGAAATAAAACGTCTATTGATAATCGAGTGAAATTCTTCTGACCATGCCAACAATTTAGGGAGATAATCTGGCAATGCCGAAATGTAATCAGGCATTATTATTGAATTGGGAATATTGAACGTTCCATCTTGAACGCATATCAATTCGTGCCCGCCATACTGTTTAAGCATGGCGCTAAGTGCCGTTACATGTTGTTCATGATAACGGGCCACGGTCTTTCTGAAACCGTGGCCGCGCCATAGCCAGCAAACGAAAATCAATTTTACGCCTGCCAGCTAGAACCGCCGCCATTACCGGCGTGCGGGTCATGGGCGGGATCGTTGCTCTTAGCCTTGCCCCTGCCCTTAGACGCGGCCTTGGCGGCGCGTAGGGCGGCATCTGCGGTATCTTCGTCAATCGGATCGGGCGAAGCCTCGCCTAGCGCCTCGCGGCGACGTTCTTCCCGTTCTTCCCGGCGTTCTTCCAAGCTGCGCATGTGTCATTCTCCATAGGGTTAAAACAATACCGCGCCACTATATTTCAAGCGGCGCGGCAAAGCTAGTTCTTGGAAGGAACTATTACGGAGAGGTAGGTGCTACCGCAGCGCGGGACTTAATAAACGCCAATGGCACTTGTGCGCGTGCCACTTCGCGCCGCCAACGTGCGGCAGTGCGAAGATTAGCCAGCGTCGGGCTAAATTCAGTCAACGGCGGGGAAGTAGGTTCTACCCATGAGAAACCAAGCGGATGAATAATCCACGTATGACGTTCCCAAACTTCTTCCATACCGCCGCCATTACCGGCGTGCGGATTACGCCACAGTTCAAACGGAACTCGCGGCACGCCTTCACCGGCAGCGAAAGCGCTACCAGCCGCCGCGCCCCACCCAATCGCACCGGAACCGAAAACGATTGACGTATAAACGCCAGCGTTAACAAGTGCCGGGTTGGTTTCGACAATAACGCGGATAGTTTGACGGTAAACAGGAATGGTTAACTTGCCTTCGCTATCCGGTATATATTGGATATCATCGGCTTTAACCATCGCTTTCATAATATCCGAATGAACGTAAAGCGCGGCTAACGAACCGGCCCACTGTCCCATCGAATAATATGCGTCAACGAAAGCATCAGCATTGAACACCGCCGCCGTGCCAGCTTCACCGCTAATATCAACGGTCATATCGCTAGAATAGGAAGCGACGTTATTGTTCATGACGCCAATACACGACGCGATTAAGCGGCGCTGGTGTTGACGCGCCCAATACGTACTAAACCGGGCGCGAATGTGCTGCATAGGTGAAGAACCGGCAAGTTCCTGCACCAAATCCATATCACCGAAACCTTGGTTAACCCAAGCCTTGCGAGCGATCATACTGCCGGAAGTAACGTTATTAGCTTCCGCCTCATCTGCCGGATCATCATTGGAATAATTCGGCTCAATATTCGGATCGAGGTCTTTCCAGAACGGAATAACAGCCTGTTTGCCGCCGCTCTTTGCGATTTCGTCCATAATCTCGGAACGCGCAATAACGCCAGCTTCATAAAACTTCGTCGTTTCAGGATCATCTACGGAAAAGTAACCGCCGTAAACATCGTGAACGAATGCGTTGGATAAACGAGTAACAGCCATCGGGCTAGCTCCATTAATTGTTGTAGAGCGTCACGCCAGAAGCCTTAGCCAATTCCCGATATTTTTCTGGATTGGTGCGGTGCATTTCTACCCGCTCGGCTTCCGACAAATCGCTAAATTTCTTGTCGGCACCGCCGCCCGAATTGCCGTCCCCGCCAGCACCGCCGCCAGAGGCATTCGTCCCCTTGATAATAGACGCAAATTCTTTGTTGTCAACAAACTCGCGCTTCAATTCTTCTAAAGTTTTCGCTGTCGGTTGCCCGGCCTCATCAAGCACGCGGGTAAATGGCTTATCGCCGTCTAATTCAGCGCGCAAACGATTGCGAAGTAATGGCGCAATCAACTTAGGTAATGTGGATATTTCAGAAGCAATTCGCAACGCTTCGTTTTCTTCCAGAATTTCACGTAATTGCTTTTCGCGTTTTTCCGTTACCGCCTTTTCTGCATTAACAGCAGCTTCCTTGTCAGCTTTCCAACTATTTTCAAGCGCTTCAATGTCTTTATCCTTCTTAGCCTTTTCGAGCGCGGCGGCGCGGGCGCGATCTTCTGCCTCATCCTTTTCACGCTTCAATGTTTCGGCTTGTTGGCGATAAGTTTCCCGTTCCTGATCTGATCGCTCTTTGGCTCGGCGCAATTCGTTCGCCTCATCACTTTCTAACAAGAAATTATCACCATCAGCTTTGTAATGTAACTTCAACTCATCTGACAAAGCATCATGTTCGGATTTGGTAATTTTGGTCTTCAAAGCCATTTGGTTAACCTATCAAGTTTGAGTTAATATCAAATCACGTTTAGCCTTAAATTGTTCTAAGGTCAACGTTTTAGTGCCGTCGAAACCGGGCGCATCTTCCGCTGTACCATTACGGAAACGCCCGGCGCGTGCCGTCCCCATCATGTCATCCTGTATAATCTTCGGTTGGCGCATCATCCATTTATACCATGTGGGCATATCGCTAGTTGCGCCTTCGAACACTGGAATTATCGATGACCGGCAATTGTAGTGAGCAGGCGGAATTGGCCCTTTACCGTATTCATAGATTGCACCATCGCGCGAACGACAAATATGAGTAGTGCGATTGTCTAAAATAGAAACCCATTGATATTTTTCGTATATCTTACTTCCTATAAAATAAGATATATAAGAACTAAGCGAATGAATAAACGTATCAATTGCAGTTGTAAGTTGTCGTTTTAATCCGGCAAATATACCGTCTTTATAATTGTTAACTTTAGTACCGGTAAACGTTCGCGCTGTTTGATCTATTGTCCAATTTTCAGCGTATGCCTGTTTAATTGTTTTGATTACATTTGATAGCGTCGAACTAAAATAAGTTTTAACGATACGACTAGGTTCTAAACCTATTCCGGGTGCAGGTCGATTATAAACAGTTGCCCACACTTTAGATTGGGTTGGTCCGCTGTATTTATTAGTCGAAAACATATTAAGCATGAACCGTTGCATATCAAAATCAACAGCAAAGAACTTTTTCATATTACGGATAAAATTACTATTATATTTGGCAGTAGTTTTATTATAATTCGATGTTATATTTATTAATAATATACGCAATTCCTTTTTAGTTAAATCACCAAAATTAGTACGACCGAACCTAATCATTAATGCAATAATAATAGTCATCATTTCATCAAAGAATTTATTGGCGTCGTCACTTTCGCCCTTTTTATATCCTTCTAAATAAACCTGATGACGAATAATAGCGTCAATCGGATCAATATCGTTATTCGGTTCCAATTGGATTACCTAACAAATCTTGGGTATCTTTTTTGAACTCTAAATCTTGTTGCGCGGCTTTATGAATATCTTGTGCCGCTTTATTATCATCAACAGTAGCCATACCGACACGGCGTAGCTTGGCGCGCATTTCCTCGAATGTAATAGCCTCTTTTTGCCAAGCGTCAATCGTAGAACGAATTTCATCTGGCGAAGCTGTTGCCAACGAAAATTCAGTATTTAATTCAAATACTATTGTTTCGTTATTAGCATCCTCGGTAACGGTAGTTGAACCAGCAAAAATCGAACAACATTCGAGCGCAAATTTGAAACCAGCCGATACGTTATTTGTGATTGACGCCAGAATGCTTGTTTCGCTTGTTTCCTCTAACCCGGCTTCTGTCGCCGTTCGCTGTACTTTCTGTTGCTCTATAAGCTTAGCCCCAAGCGCCACCATTTGACGCTCTTTATGCTCCATAGCCTCAAAAGCTAACGTATTAGGTTGCACTTGTTCAATCTTGAAATCAGCACCAACCGGTAACGGAACAACGGCGCGAGCGCCTAACGGAATTGTTCCTTTTAATACATTATCGACCCAATCTTGCGTTAGCCCGGTCGCAACCGGCGTTGGCTGTCCAAGCATGTAGGCGCTATCTTCGTAATCGGCAGAATTTCGATAATGAGCAATATTCAAATCAGCCAAATCAAACAATGGCGGATTATCTATTTTAACATCGTTGTTAATCGCACCAATAAATGTAAATGGAATAAAATCTAATGGTGTTCCGTTACCGCCAACCGGGATTAAATCTTCTGTTACTGCAAAAGAGCCCGTATCATTTTTACGGTATAATTTTTGTTTGTACGTATTATTCTCTAAAGCTAAAACTCTATACTGAATATCTTTTTCGTAACCAAATTCCCCCAATGGTTTATCGTAAAATTCACGAAGCACAACTAACGATAAATAGTGTTTTGCGCCGCGCTTAATGGTTTTCCAATTAATAATATTCCACGGTAAATAATTAACAATATTAGGACGAATATCTCCGCTAGCTTGTTGTGCTTTTGTTACTGTTTTTCCGGCAGTTTTAGGAAAATCAATAAATAATCCGGCGCGACCATAACTAATAACATGATTTTCAACTTCATTAGCTAACTGTACTATAGGAACGCCGGAACCATTCGCATCCTTAATCACCGCGTCTAAAATAGGCGGAACTTTAATTGTAGGATCAACGTTGAACACTTGACCGGATAAACCGGATAATGTTCTTCCGGTTACGCCATAAAACACGGCGCGAGTTATATAACCGTTATATCTTTCAGCGTTTTCAATAGACAAATCATGCGCGTTAGGCATAGGTAAATATTTTGTACGTTCCTGTTTAACAGCAATAGAACCGGCGATAGCTACACGTATTAAATCATATTGATCGAAATATTCCGCGAGATCGGGGCGAATAAAGTCAACGTTGCTACCTTCCGCCGTAACGCCGTTTTGTTTTGCGACGATTTCAGCCATAATTGATTACCTCGGAAAATTGACTTTAATGACAGTTGCGGTTCTGTTGTTGCCCTTAAGCACGCGATATCTGACCATATCATAAGCATGATCTTCCGCGCTAGTGTCAACATCATCTATTTTCAAATCGTCGCGAGGCAGTACCGGAATAGTTGAAATACTGGCAATGCAATTACTCATAAATAATAGCCCCGGACCTTCGCGATTAGTTATTGCTTCTAATCTATCGCGAATAAGCTGCAATCCATTCTTGCGACTTCCTGCGCCTTTATCTGATTTTTCCCATATAACGCCAGCATCACTCATTTTCTTTTCTATTGTATCGGTAGTTGTTTCTCTAACTTCCGCAATCTGGTTATCGGCTGGCCCGGCGTATATTTGACCATTTACCCATTTTCCGGTTATTAATTCTGTTTCAATTTCTTTAATTCTATCGGCAACTTTTTTCGCGCTCCATTTAACGCCTTTATTCGTTCCAATTTCATTCGAGCCATACAATTCAGCAATTTGAATAATCGTTCCGGGTTGTGGGCAAATAGTGCGGCCATCCTCTAATTCAACTTCCTCGCCATTAGCTTCAACAAACCAGCCCACACTAAACGGGTGCGAACTGCCCCAATCTAGCGCCCGGTCGATATACCAACCGCGCGGCACTTTGAAACGCGGGATAACGTGTTCAGCCTTTTTCCACACGTCATCTAGTGCGCCACCGGCAACAATATCCCAATCGCCATCTAACCAAGCCTTATTGCGGTTCTCGTCGCTGGATTTCAAACCGGCGATATATTCAGGCGTAAGGTTCGGATTTTCTTTGTAGCTACCGAATATGGCAACTTGCGTTCTGGATATTGTTTCTTCCTTACGTGTCTTAGGATTGGTTATTTTATGTTCTTTAACAACGATTTGCCCATATCGAGCAACATCAATGAAACGACGTTTAACCCAATTATGGCCCGGCCCTAACGGGTTACACGTTGAAAATGTTTCTAATGGAATTGGCGGAAGCGGTTTCTTATCGATAGTGAAATAGTCATTATGCTTATAATCATGCGTTATTCGTTGATCGCTCCATTCTTTTAGCATTTCAACGGTAACGCGGGGCGTGTGGGCAATAGGATCGAAGCCGGTACGATTAACCGAAAACATCATTTCATATAGTTCTGGCGTGGCGTATTTAGTTAACTCATTCCAGCCGATAAACGGATATTCGTGCCCATGATATTGCCAATAATCATCAAGTTTTTTCACTTGACGAAATAACAATTCTTCGCCGGTAGGCCAGCGCCACTTATAATCTGAATTGCTGGCGAGCCATTGCGCGCCGTCGCGCATAGGATGAAACCAGCGTTTTGACTTAATCACTAGATCGTCAAGATTTTTATACTCGCGGTCGAAGATAATACCTCGCCAGAATGAACCGTAGCCTTTTCCAACGTTATGCTGAAATCGCATAAGTTGCGTGTCGGTTTTACCCGGCCCGCGCGTACCGCAATATAATATGTCATTAGCTATAATAGAAAGCGCATATTCTTGGCTAGTATGTTCGTGATAATGCCATATTTCGTTATATTGTTCGGCAGTATTATTCATTTATTAATTGCCGTTGTTGTTCCATTAACTCACCCTCTATTTCTTTAGCCGGACGTTTGGCCGGAAGCACAATAACATTACGTTGTTGAATTAAATTATTATTGTTGTTAACAACAGTGCCCTTACCCTTATCAATATAGCCCATAACTTCCGCGAACAATTTGAAATAGTCAAGCTTAACATCGCTAGTTCGCGCTGCATTACCTTCCGAAAATAACGTTGCGGCAAATTCTTCCTTAGTCGGAATAGTAGCTGCCGCACCTTTTTCCTCGCGAATTTCGGCCATATAGCCGTTCACTTCGCGGTCATATTGCCAATTATTCAGAATGTAAGAAACGTGAGTTGCGCGACTTTCTATCGAAAGCGCGGCCTTTTCAGGATGCAACGGATCGCGCATAAGCGCCGCCGCAAATTCCTTTTTCTTAGTTGTCGCCTCATCGGCTGTATAAAAATCTACGCTCATAAATATTAATTAACATTAGGCGCATTCTTTTGCAATATCGATTTATTCCATACACGGACGGCCCGCATTCGAGCGGCGCACCGTTGCAATTCGTTACGAAGTGCTGCATTTTCTTGAATGATGTTCTCAATAACCGTCCAAGGTATATAAATAGTATCGTCGCAATCTTTATCAAGTTGCGTCGGTAAAGCTTCCGTTATTATCTTAGTTTCAGTTATTACTTTTGGGTTTGACGTGCAACCGGTCAACACCACTAGGAATAGACTGGCGAAGAAACGATTTCGCATCCGGGTCACTCTCTTTCAAGTCGCTTAGCGCTTGATTACTATCTGTAAATTGTTTATTAATCTGGTCAAATTCATCATTAAGATTTGCACTAATTTCATTAACTACGTTTCTAATATCAACCAAATTATCTATTGCTTTTTGTTGCAATTCGTTAGTAGCAATAACTCTATCAAGCTGCGCCGCAATCGCGGCGGCGCGCGCATCGGCTTCGATTGAATTGCCGCGATAATAGAGCGCTGCACCACTAACTAAAGACAATATCAAAAACGCGCCTAATATCGTATAGAGATTAGGCACCTTGCAACACCATAACAATGATTGCAGAAATAAACCCTATACCCACACTAACAGGCAGTATTTTGCGGTCGCGACCATGAAAGAAACCTAATCCAAAATCGGGCGCGGTAACTTGCAAAATTGCCGCAATGATCGCTAAATATCGAGCGAAGGCGATGGAAACAAACGCGGGCGAAGGCGCGTTAGAGTAACGAATATAAATCGATGTTGCCAACGTAATCGAAATGGCTAACCAACAAAGGAAAAATCCAATAGTCATTTGCCTAATACGATTATAGGCACCGTTACCAACAATCGCCGCCCATATTAATTCGTGATAAGCAATAAGAATTGAAACCATTGAACCGGCTAACAAACCATTCAATAGAATAATCAAGTTCGATGGCGTAAAAGTATTTAATAAAACATAAAAAATTAATAATGCAACCGCCGATAGAAGTAATACAATATTAACGGATAGGTTTTTTTGCATTTCGACGCCTTTTGGAAACGCGGTCATTTTCCGCCAATAAATCGCTAATAGTTTCTTGCAACCGTGTTCCGGCTTTTTGCATTTCTATTCGAGCCGTGCGAACTTCCTCGGCAGCGGCGACTACGTATTCCTTATTCTTTACCGCTCCGCTAGTAAAGATGGCCGATAAAATATTTGACATGGCTTTACGCGCTCCCATTGCCGCGCGATGCAAGCAAGTTCGATAACCCATTAATTGCCGCCGTATTTTCTGCCATAGCCTTTGCATTGTCTCGCGCCATGTTAATCAACGTATCTTGCAAGTCATTGTTACGTTGATCTTTCAGATAGGCGAAATAACCTAGCGCAATTATAACAACGCCCGGTAATCCGAAACTTAACAGCAAACTAACTATTGCTGAAACCGGGTCTAATACTGGTTGCGCTTCCATAGTTATTTACGCTTCATTTTGTGACGGTTTCCCGTCGCTTTTTAATATTGGCAACTTAAAGCGTTCTTCGTATGGGTAGACGCCGGGCCACCTGTAACCCTTCACGCGATCCCGGCTAAAGGGCTTAACGCTCACCTTATCGCCTTGGTTCCCGCCAAGCACCATAAGGTTGCCGTGCTGATCCTGCCCGACGATGAAACCGACATGGCCCGTCGCGGCAGTCGGGGAGCCTCGCCAGAACACGACAACGGCACCAAAGGCGGGTTTGTCCAGCTTGACGGGGAGCTTAAGCCATGCCTGCGCACTGGCACCGCCTGCGACCGGCTGTATGCCTGTCTCAACCAGCACACCGCCGACAAAGGCACCACACCAAGGCGTTGCATCGTCGCGGAAGGGCGCGCCAATGTCTTTCCACCACTGGACGACATGCGGGGAGTGCTGTGGCCCTTTGACCTCGGAAACGCCTAGATATTTGCGGGCAATCGCGAGCCATGCCGGATCGGATAGGGAAGCCATGCGAAGCACCTTTCGGTCAACTGGACATGGACAGACACCATAAACGCAAAAGCCCGGTTGCGCAAGGCAACCGGGCCAGATACGGCAATTAGCCGGGGAAGTTATTACTTACTGGTAGCGCTCCAACCAAGCGCCCTTAACGCCGTTATGCTCGCCAGCAACCGCGCGGAACTTCCGCGTAAAGTTATAGATATTCTTCTGGATAACTTCACCGTTGCGGTTCTTACCGGGCTTCGTGCCGGTTACTTCCGCGAAACGACGATTAGCCGCCGAAACCGTTGACGAAAGTGATGCTGCCGGATCGGGCGTCTTATCCGTTGCAGGGACAAAAATCTTCGCCGTATTGCCGTTCTCATCAGGCGCGGGCCACGTTTCAAACGGATACTTGCTGGAACGTCCAGAACCACCACGGCGCGGCGTATCGAGTGCCGGGCCGGTAACGAATGCAAGCGAAGTCGTTGCGGTTGAAGTGTTCATGCTTTCAATACCCTTCGGGGTTGCGCGAATGGCGAATTCCTTATCGTTTTCAGGATTAGCCATTTGCTCATTCATTTCTGCCATACCACTATCGAGCAGTTTCTTAGCATCCTTAACGGAAGCGTACAAGAAATTTCCCGCGAGCGTGGCGGTGACAAGTGCAGCAAGTTCAATTTTAGCCATGTTAAGTTTAGTTCCTTCTGTTGTGGTTATCCCGTTCACCGGGGCGCAATACGAACTTAGCGATTATGCTGGTAATGTCAACAACTATTTTCGCGGTTGACCAATAAAATTACGTTTCGTTTTCTCATTATTCAATTCATCCGCTCGAATTTCAGCGGCGGCTTGAATGTTAGCGTCCCCTTGATCCGCGATCCTGCCCACGCTGTAGGCGATTTCGGTTAGCGTAACTATTGTCAGTTCGGCCAATGATATAACGCCCATAATCGCATCCGCCGTTTCTTTCGTTGTAGGTATGCGTTCGGCGTCTACGGCTGCATTAATACCTGCCACGATTTTTGACATATTGTCACGGATAAGCTGCACGCGAGCATCAAGCGGGTGGTCTTTCGCGGTCATTGATTTAGCATCCTGTTTTTGGCGACTTCCATTATGCCAATATTGGTTGCGCCATCTGATCCGGCTTGCGAAAATTTAGTCGAGTGTCCATCTTCGTGCTTTAGTCGATAAACAATAACTAAATTTTCGCAAACGGTATTTTCGCCTAAACTGTCAATAATACGCAACACGTCTATAAGCGCATCGCGCGGCGTCCAATCTGCACAATTGCGCGATCTATTAGATTTTATATCATTGAGAGATTGCGGATAATCGGCAAAATTTTCCGGGTAATCAGTCATTGAATAATCGCCCGCTTTGCCATTTCTTTTTTGCGGGCTTCAAACTGTTTACCCGCGTCGTCAACCATTATGGAAAATAGCCGCTTAATGTTTTCGGTATCATTGCTGGAATGCATGACGAACGCCATTGCTGCAACATTGCTGGCGATCATTGTTGCAAATTCTTGCGGTGTTAGCCGCTCAACACTATCATTCAAATTAATAATAATACGATTGGTGAGCACCGGAGCCGCGTTGAAGTCAACCAGTTGTTTAGTCGTTTTCATTTTCAAGATCATCCGTTATTAGCATCAATTTATGTTTAGCGCGCTCCAATAACCAAAGCGTATCGCCACTGCCAGCTATGTTAGACCGGAAATGAAAACCGCCGTCAACATCAAAACCAACAATTACAATCTGACCCCATTTGCAATCTGACAGCGTGCCAATTACCCGTTCGGCTGGCGTATCGAGCCGGGTTATTCCATCGAAGAAAACAACGTTATCATCCGTCATTACGGAAATCTTCCGGTTGTGGGCACATTCGTTTTTCTATCTCGCGGAATGCTTTCCATAGATCATTCCGCCAAGATTTAGTCGCGGCTAACGTATGTGACAAAGTAGACGGAACACCATCGACCGGACCAACATAAAATTTCGTTGTTAACAGCGCTCGAAATTCGTCGCATATTTCGCGATTAGTTTGTCGCTTTGTCAAGTCAAATATTCCATAATGATATCGCGGGCTTCAAGCCAGCCATAAGCAACGCGAGCGTGATAACCAGCGTTATTAAGATACGCATTCCATTGGGTTTGTTCGGTTCTAACGCCGCCCGCGCCATCTCGCTTAGGCTTGGCGCTAGGTTTCTTCAATTCAATGAACAAACCGCTGTATATCGTCATAGAACGCAATGGAGCCGCATCGGGCTTAGCCGCTCTAACCGGCAACATAATATCAGGTGCGCCGGGCTTAACACCTTCCGCTTTCATGCGCGAAGCGGTAATCGGGTCACGCTTACCGCCATTAGGAATAGCGAATAAATAATTGAGCACTTCAACAGGTGGTGACAGTTTCCAATTAATTTTATTCATATCATCGTATAAAAAATTCCGCCCCGCGATAGAATAACCGCGTTCATCATTAGCTACGTCAAAACCATATCGAGCCGCGCAATTAGCCCATGCGAATAGTGCTTTCTGTTGTGAGCTTTCGCTTTCCTTAGCAATATCCCAAGGTGTCATTTTATCCTCGCAAAATAACAACGGCACATATAGCGAAAACAAGAAAACCGGAAATAAATCCGGCTAAATAATAAAGATCGTTATCCATCATTGTCAACAATGTTAACATGTTTCGTTTTAATGTTAGCGCCGCCATCGGCCAACGTGTACTTATCAAGCGGCGTATTATTTTCTTCGTATAATATTTTCATTGCCGCTACGTAAGCGCGTTCGGTTTGTTTCATTTCCGCCAATTCAGATTGTGCAGTTATAATCTCAATCTCTTTGGCTGCAATACGTTCACTAAGAACACCTAGATACTTATCGACTTTCTCGCGATTGAGTTCTAGCCATCCGGGCGCGGGCTTGATAACTTCCGCTAAATCATCGCCAGTAAACAACGGCACATTTTCATCAGATGCGCTAGCGCCTGTCAAAAGATTGCGAATGAATGTCATGCGAATTTCTCCAATTAGATGATTGCCCACACTAGCACGAACGCAACCGCCGCGACAATAGCTACAGCGATAGCAAAACCGTTCCCGGTTTCCTTGATGGCGACCGGCTTCGGATAACGATAGGCGCGAAATTCCGGGTCAATACCAAACCTAATTTCTCTCTTATACATTTCCTATTCTCCATTCGTTGTTATTCGCGGGTTATCCGCTACAGGCACATATTGCCCATCAATTATTAACGCCAAGTAAACAATCGCATTATTTAATGCGGTAATTCGATCTTGATAATGAATAATATCTTCTTTGCGTAGCCAGTCGCCGCCAATACGCGGATTTTGCGCGCGATGAACCCGCGCAACGTTTTCATCGCGAATAATGGTTAGAATATTGAGAGCGTCGCTTTCAGTCATCGATTGAACTTTCCAGTACGTTAAACAGATTACCGCGTGACCAGATAACGCGCAAGGTAAATGGTTTATCTCGCGATATTCTAACTGGTTTGGTTAAAGCTAAATTTTTAGTAAATACTTCGCGAGATTGCAGTGGGCGACTAAAATAAAATTCGTTTACGCCGCCGTTATCTTTCATGTATTGTGCAAGATCGCCCGGCGCAATTTGTCGCTTTTCCGCCTCGCGTAAGACAATCGAATAACGTGCTATGTTGGTACGATTGGAGCCATCAAAAACATACCGGCAAACGATATTAGGAATGTAATTAGTTTTTTCAACGTAGTGCCTTCCATCATCCGGCGCTATCGATTTGAATAACGCTTCCATTTCGGCCATATCGACCGGATTATTGTTGCATCGCTGAACCATACGCATACAATCGGCTAGCACTTCATATAGTTTGAAGCTTGCCAGCTTTTTATGCCGAATAACAACGTCAACCGCCGAATGCTTTATGTTCGCTGCGAACGTTCCAAAAGACACAATTTCAGACATGATTTACACCACGATCTTGTATCATCATTTACGTCACTTTCTAGGCCGAATGCCTCGAATATCATAGCAGACCCACTAACAAAATGATCGCTGCTATGATTATCCATCCAGCCAATTAGCCCGCAATACATATCAGACCAACCAGCGCGCCCGCGATTATTTCTTATAATATGTGTTTTCATGTTAGCCGGATATCCTCACCAGTAAGCCAATCGATTACGCCGCGCCGGATCAATTCTTGTTCGTCAACGGCCTTACCTATAGCATTCATCACATCGCCGCGATTTCTCAATTGCCACCAAGCTTGATCATAATAAATTTTTGATATGGTATCGCGTCCAGCAACCGCCAAAACATCAGCGTAAGGAACATCGAACATTTTAGCAATATTCATAAACGGATAGCTAGCTGGTTTTGTCATATTTCATTTTCCTTTTATGTTCGCGAGCGTATTTCTGCCGATGTTCTTTTTGTCGTTGGTATGTTGCTTTGTCGCAAAAATGCCGCTTACGTTCGGGCGGCAAAGCCGCCCATGTTATTTCATTAAAGCCGTAATCGGCTATATCAAATTTTCTTTTTCTCGGCATTGATCAATCTCAATGAATTACCGTAGCAACGAATACAATGACCACCAAAATTTACTAGATAGTATCCGCCATCATGATTAAACCCGCGTATATAATGTTGTATTTCCCCGATCCAACCGACGCGTTCCGGCCATGTTGTTCCGATATATTCGACCTTATCGCCCTTTTTCATATCAATAATCCAGCATTTGTGTTTCAGTTGTACCAAACTTTTCGCCCGGCATTAAATGATCCATTTCTTTTTGTTTAGCGCGGGCAATGGCGTTATCAACACAACTTGCCCACACTACATGCGTGGTGTCGCGAACGTCGCGGGAATTATCGTTATACCAATAATAAATATAAAGCTTAACGCGATAACGCTTCAATGTTTCGCTACGAATGATTTCCGTATTCATGCCAGCACCTGATACATATGGCCGCGCTCATAAGCCGGACGCATATCCAGCGTGACGAATTTACCGCCGTTGATTGAATGCCATGCCGCCGCCAAGCAAATACCGAATGCCTTGGCATGATAAGGAATGTTGCCATACTTAGCGCGGAAAATCTGCCAAGCAATTGTCATAGAAAGTGCGGCCATATCTAATAACTCCGTTTCGTTGAAGTCATAATATCAAATCGCCAACGAATGTCAACGGTTATTTTTCATATAAACGCGAATAACTGCAATACGCGGAAGTGCTACAACTTCTGCCCCGCGCTTAGCGTCATATCTGGTAGCGTAAACACGCTTACCCGGCCACGCTACAAATTTATTTTCCGCTGGTTCACAAGTTACGTATAAATTACGGTAACAATCCGGCGCGCGGTTCATCCCAATATCTCCCAATGGTTCTTAATACGCGCGTTACGCTTCCAATGGTCGCGAGCCTTGGCGATCTGCGATTGGTCAAGAATATAGCCATCTTTAACCGTCATGCAGTGACCAGCCGAACGAATAGCGTAAATCGTGCCGGGCTTAGCGAACCATTCCGCGAAGTCGCCAACGGTACGAATGCGAGTGCGGTCATAATCGACGCGGTTAAACCACTTGCCATACTCGCGCAAAAATCGATCATAATGAACATGGCGCGTTGAACCTTGCCAATTTCGGTTAGGTCGTTGCACGGCGCGAAACCATTCGGTTGCGGTATCGAGCGATACGCCCGCACAAATAGCCATTGCGACGATACCGCAATTGCTAAGACCGAACACCATATTTTCGGGATACTTAATCGGTAGAATGTCCATAATGTCAACTCATGTTTTACATTTTGCTATAAACTCATCTAGCAACTTTCCGGCTGTATGTAAAGAGGAATGATTATCACGCAATGCCACTTCACCAATAACGGTTAACAACTCGTCATCAGTGCCGCCATAATTTTCAATGAAATCGCCTCTATTTATAATGGCTTTATCTGTATAATAAGGATTTTCATCATAAAAATTTGATGGTTTATCGCAATCAATAGTAGGCATAATAATTATATTATAATTATCAAAAACCCTAACGACTGATATAGACCACCCGTTATCGAAAGAAAATCGAGCAACCGGCGACATTCTCATACTAAGAAACAGGTTCATTGTTCTGCATCCATGTTAACCATTTTCGATAATCGTTAGCGTCTATATATCCATTATAATCAATGAACGTTCGCAATAATTTACCGCCGCGATATAACCACCAATTATTAGTCATAAAATCTACCGTAGCGCCGATTTTCTGCGCGGCGATATCGACATGAATTAGCTCGCGTTCCATTCTGGATTAACCCATAATTCCGCGTTGCATTTGCCCGGCGTCTTTTCCGGCACGTACAACTGCCCCACTGTGAACGTATCCGTATCCCGAATGCTAAACCGGGCTAGCGCGGCCTTCTGCGCGGCAGGGAGCATCTGTTGCGCCTTGCCCCGATCCTGCCACGGCCCGGCAACAACGGCAAGCACTGCCCCATCGCGCCGGAAGCCTAGAACGTACCATCCGCCAAACATGGTTACTGCGCCCATTCCGCATCGATAAGTTGTTTCGCTTCGTCGCGATTGATATCGTCGCTACGGCGCATTCGATCATGATAATAACGGTATCCCGTCGAATACCAAACAACTCGCAGCCATACTTTTGTTGAATTATATTCGCGCGAGCGCAAACGCATGTTGCATTCGTCATCGTCGGAAGAACCTGCGGCGATTTCCATTTCTTCAATGGTCTTATAACGCGGTTTCATGTTCACAATCTCCGGTTACACTAACGCTATGTCTATAGCTTTGGCAATCGCCAAACATTCATCACGCCCGTTAATGGCAATAACTTCATTTCTACCGCTAGCAATTGTCAACGCACCATGACGACGAATGTTATTTATTTGCAACGAATATTCCGCCGCTTCACGCTGCATTGCGTATGCGATGCGAGAAGCTTGCGCTTCTGTAAGTTGCAACATAATCATTTCCGTATCTCCATTTCGTTATGGAGATAATAGCATCTATCCGCGACTTGTCAAGCGATTAAATTGCTCGATATATTCGTTATAGTGAACAAATCGTTTTTCGTAATCGCTAGTAAATACCGATAAATTATCCTGCACGGTGTTAATGGCAACGCCTTTATCGCTGATAGCTATGCCCACAATAGCATCGACGTTGATCGAATAATCGTGAACGTCCAGCATATCAACGTGGCGGCTCAAATCCTTATGAAACAGCTTGTAAGCATCGCGCGGATCGTCGGCGGGTATCTTGTGTGCCCGGCCATTGTAAAGCCGGAACACGACCGCATCATTGGCGCGATGCATGTAAATGAGGTTATAAGGATTGATCGCAATACCTTGGCGCAATTCAATAAGCATTTATTTAATATTCCTTTTCTTTTTAATGGTATCTGGTTTACGGCGAATAATGAGTGTTTGACTTCGCGTAGTGTGCGCCGTGCATTTATACACCTTTAGCCATTCGCACAATTCCGCGAATTGTTTATCATAATCCGGCTGCACGATATGCATATCAAAACTTTCCGATTTTAGCCATCAATTCGGCACGGCTATTGACCTTCACTCGCGCGAACATGCTTCGTATGTGAACCTTTACGGTTGCTTCCGACAATCCCATTTCAAATGCAATAAGTTTGTTTGACAATCCCGCGCGAATGTATTTGACCATTTCCCGTTGCCGGGCAGTGAAGCAATCAAGATCGAATGGCGTGATCGCGGCAATCTCGTCATCGGTCAATACGTAGACCGGCGAAGATCGATACCCCATTATTTGCGCCAACGCTGAATTATCATATTCGCTAATAAATGTTTCGCCGTAAGGATCAGTAATATAATAACCAACGCTTTTCATACTTCACCCGCTAATCTGTCCAAATATGTCAAACCGCCCATTCCCGAAATGGGCGCGTCAAGTGATAGCGTACCAAACAAATCGCGCTGTTTCCAGTAGGCAGCAATAAATGATTTTGCCTGTTTAGGTATATCGTTAATAGTTAGTTTATTTTCGATAACTGCTAAAACGATATCACTTATAATATCGTCGCGGTTATGCGGAGCGTATCGATTAGGAACGGCATTACTAGCCGCCGCATATATTTCGTTTTGCGAGAGTAGCCGCTTGATACTGTTACCAATTGGAGCATAGCCAACCGTATCGGAACGCATCATCGCCCGGAATAAACGCATATAGGCAGCTTCCGCCGCTCTATAAGCCGGATCGCGGCGTTTCGCCTGTATATAGCGATAATGGTTTTCGCGTTGTTTCTCGCGCGCTTCTTTGCTTCGATTGGCTCGATAGCGTTTGTTATATTCGCGCTGTTTGATTAGACGCTTTTCCGCGCTAGTCACTTCTGATATTTCTCGATTAGTTTTTCCAGTATATATGGTTGCGCGGCGACTATGTTATGCGGAACCCAAAAACCATATTTCCATTGTTCATCGCGATCACTTCGATAATGAAAATTGACGTGTCTATATGTTTCAAGATCATTTATTGGTAGCGCATCAGCTAACGATATTTCTGACGGGTAATCGTCAACATAAAATGGCTTATGCAACGTTAGATATTCTACGTGGGAAGTTTCCACCTTGCCGTCATAATATCCACCAATGACCAAACCTCTATATACCGTCATATTCAATATCTCCATTTCTCTTTCGACTAGACGCCAAAGCCAATCGCTTGTCAAGCCGCTTTCCAATTTCAATCATGCGTTCAGACCAGCCAGCTAGCGGCATAGCCGGTTGCGACTTACTCGCCAGCGCGGCAAGGCTTGATGCTGCACCGCCCTTAAGCCCGGCGCGGGCGTAGTGTCGCGGTGTTTTAGTCATAGTCATCATCCCCGTTAGTTGGGAGCTTACGATTATCCGCGCGCGGAACGTCTCGATTAATCCGCGAATAATAGGGATTAGCTTCGTAATCGAGTGAACGCATATGCCCGCACTTAGGGCAAACGTGAAGCCCGGCCTTGCGTTCATATGGTGAACCGCAAAGTTGACAATTACTATCAGTAAAGAATTTACGCTTTGGTTTCTTCGCCATTCGTTTCGTCATCCTTTTCTAATGGGAAAAATTCAGCATCCAGCATAACAGGATCATCGCCGCTTTCCATCCATAGCTTATAAGCGTGCGGATAATACTTACGCGCGAGCGCATGAACCGGGTAACCTTGTACGCCAATAATCGCCAGTGCGCTATTAATACCAATAACCGCTTCTGCCGTGCCGCAACCATTAACCCGGCCCATTTCAAACATGCACGCTGCCCATCCTTTTGCACCTAGATAGCGTTCGGTTTCAGCGATAGCGTTTAAATCGTTTTTCTTACGATCCGGGCCATCAAATCTAATGGTGTAATGTGTCATATTAACTATTCCTTGTTTCTCATTGCGCGCAAAGCTTGCGCTTCCGCATCATGAAAGACCAATTCGAGTTGCGCAATCAATACACGTTGCTTCATATCGCTACCCCAATGCGTCATTGCATCAAGCGCGGCATGTAGTGCCTCGCGCATTTGCATTGCTTCGCCAAACGATAGCGTGTTGGCTAGTTCAAGATTGCTGATATCGACCATATTACTTATCCTTCAATTCGTAGCGCCATGTTGAATGCGTGATGCGGCGCTTTGTTGCAATGCCGCGCTCTACCAGAGCCTTTAACGTCCGGTCGTTGCCGTGAACCGACATTGAGAATACCGACGCGCCCCAATACGTTACATCAATGTAACCGTTTGTCTTTAGCGTTTCGATTGCCTTTTCCATGTTTACGGAAAGCTTTGCCATCTTCATAATCTCCAGAAATGAATTGGGGCATTCGCGCCCCGTTATTGATTAGACTAACATAAATGGATAACGAAACAAATAACCACCCTTGCTTGTATCGAGACGCACAATCGCTGTCCAACGGCCTTCCGGGGTACGCACTACCATGAAACGATCATCATATTCAGGATAGAGTTTCTTGTCCTCGTCAATCCGCTTGCGCAAAGCCTTTTCGGTTGCGTAGCTTTTAACGTTCTTCCATTCCGTTTTCATCTCGCGAAGTGCCATGTCCGTATCTCCATTTTCTATAATGATAGAATAGGACTAACCGCCAACAATGTCAACAACAAAATTCAATTATTTTTGCTTTTTCCTTCGCTATCATATTTGCCAGTTTGTGTTGCTATTTTATGCGACAATTCTTTCGCCAACGTTTTGTCATGCGGATAATATAAATGTTTACCACCAAACGCTATTGATGCCGCTATAACTCGCCATTCATGAACCGTGAATGTAAGGCTAAAAGTTTCCATGATTATGCACCATTATTTTCTTTAACATGTCAATGAGCGTTTCGCTACTAACAGTGTAAACGTTACCGTTTATCATTGTCACCGCGTAACCACCGCCCGGTTTAGTTTGCATAGTAACAACATGATCTAGATTAATAATCAATTCATTACCATTTAAATGATATAATATCATATTAATCCGCCATTCTTATTTGTGCTTCTGCTACAATCATCTGAAAACCTTGCGGGTCAATCTCAACGACAAATCGCAGTGATCCGCGACGGGTCAAATAAATGCCCACAATCCAGCCGAAATACCGGGCTTCGCCAGTATGTTTTTCAACGTAGTCGCCTACATTGAATGGAGTAATGCTTTCTTCCGGTTCTTCTATCTCGTTACCATTCCCATCGATCATTACAGCAACTCCAATTGAGCGTTCGGAACATACACGCGATTAGCGCGCTTTGCCAGATACGCGGCAATTCGGTCGCGCCGTTCATTCTCAATTTCGGCGGCGGTGAATATTTCAAACGTTGCGCCGCGAGCATATTGTTCCGCATGAATGCGGTTCTTATAACCAATCACGATATTGCCGCGATGGTCACCAACGTAATTGATACCAGCGATTTTTACAGCGTCAAACATTTTCATATCTCCAATTTGTTGCCCTTTTATAGCGCATCAAATTATTGCTGTCAACTGCTAATTTCACTCACTAAATGCTCTTATCTATCTATTTATTCTATATATAATAATTATAAGATATATATAAGATATATAGAAGGGTTAAGGTGTTGATTTTACAGCGTTCTTTAGATTTAGAAGATTTCTTGATAGTTTGGAATTTTGGTATCGTGTAAGGCGGTTTTGAGTGAGTGGGAGCCGGAGAGATAGAGATATAGAGGCTCAAAAATCCCATAAATCTCAAGTCACTGATTTCATTGAGTTTTTGCCTTATAACCGTCTTATATTCCCTTCTATACGACCTAAAGTCTGACCGCCCCGGTCATATCTGTCTAATAAGATAAATTTGCGATGTTGTCTTATATAATCTATCCGCATCAGCGGCATTGACTTTCGACAAATAGCCCATCTCAATAAGAGTGTTAACAGTTCGTTTAATAGCCGAAGTTGACCCTTGTCTATCGTCTTTGAATGCTTTGTAATTAGATAACATTGGTTGCATATACGAATATGGAATATGAAAGTTCTTTGGCATTTCGTCGCGCAATATCTTACAACGTTTTTTGAGTATATGAATATCAGTCGTAAGATATGTTTTTATTACTTCCATCAACATATTTATCTGCCGATTATCATCCGTTTCTTTTTGTTCTCCCATTTCGCCGCGTTCGAATTTGCCCATCAATCGGAAGCTATCAGTAAGAACCAATGATGTAGCCCAATCAACCATTAGCGCATCAACTACCGGCCTTTGATAATTGTGGGCAACTGCTAGCAATCCAGCTACACGTAATATCTTGAAATGCGTTCTATTCCAAACGTTACGCAATGTTTCGGTTGACGATGCATTTAGATAGTTGTCGCAATAGTTCTCAACATCGTTTAGCTTTTCCTGCGCATCAGGTGTTATATCGATTGCTATCGAATGGCCGCTTTTGGCGTTAGTGAGGCAATGTAGATAAACGCTATCGAGCAATGACAATAGGTGTTGTGGAAATTCCAGTCCGCTACGATTGCGATTAGGTGGCGGGCGTGGCCCGTTGTATTCGATAATCAGAAAACGCGGTAGCAATCCAGTTGCTACGCTCTTTTCGTCCAGCGCCTCATAAAAGCGCGATGGAACGCCTTCGCCTAATAGCGTGAAAGCTGGCGAGTGAATTGGTTCGGTATTCTTCACTTTCTCGGAATAAACCGTTGGTTGCATCGTGTCGCCGGGGCCGGATTTATTAAACAGGTCCAGCAATGCCGTTACCAATGCGTCATCCGCGCTTGTCGCTTTTGGTCCAGTGATTGCGCGAAGCTTATTACCAAACTCGCCAACAACTGACACTAGACAAGGCGGCTCGCGATCCGCCAAAAAACGCAATAGCGCTTGACCGGATGAAATGTTAGCTGGACCGTATATGTTTGCGGCGCTAGCGGCGCGGCCTGTCATTTGGCTAACTGTAAGCGATATGTTTGAAGCAATGGCTTCTTTGCCCTTGCCAGTTTCCGCGACAAACATAATGTAAAGATTTAAGCCGGTGTCGCTGATATTGTATTGCCTGCCCACAATACCGGCGAAAAGACCAATGGCCGCCGCTAGCGATGCCTCATAGACCGGGCGGTATGACTTCGCCAGATAGAAGTCGAGCATCATTCCTAGGATGCCGGGCGGCTTCACGGTGCGCCACGTATCGAGCGGGAAGGGGACGGGGGTGGTATGGGGAGCGGAAACGTAGGTCGGGTCGGAACCTAGTTCCCCGCTCCCCGGCAGCGCATCAACCGTATCCCGGACATTCAAAACGGGTAAGGGCGCGCTAAGTGTTGGCGCTACACCAACATTGCTTTCATACTTCGATTTTTCGAGCGCCGCAATCTCTTTTTCCATTCGGTCGCGCATATCGTCGCTCAATGGCGGCGGCTGATTATCGTAAGATCGCTGCACCATGTCGGCAACGTAAGTCATACGCTTCGCTTTGGCGCGTTGACCTAGCCCGGACGCCTGAAACATTCGGATAACTTGCGGCGTGAATTGCGTATAGAAAGCGATGATGTTGATTAGCGCGAAGTCCGCTTCCGATTGTGAACTATAATATTGCTGCCAATCTCCATTATACAGCGCGGCAAACTTGTCGCCGTTAACAGCGCCCGACGCCATGTCATATATTACCTTATCGTCATATGTCTGCATAAGGTCAGATATGAAACCGTTTTCCTCGCGCTGGATTGGCTTCAATTCTTCGTAAAGAATGTTGGCAAGTTCCTGCCGTTCTGCGATTGGCGCGTTATGGAAAACATTTCCGGTCATCGTGAAGAACCGGGCAAATGAATACATTTCTACATAGTCGCGCTTTTTGCCGGATGGCGTATTTGCTTTAATGATTATGTGCAAACCGTTGCCGCTTGGTGAGCGTTCCGCGTAACTGTCAAAGGCGCGAAAAATCTTTTCCTGCCGGGCGATGATTTCCGGGTCGGTCGAATAATCAAGATCGATGCCGCAATACGGGTCACGCGGGGAGAACACAAAACCTATCCCGGCGTACCGTTGCCAATCGTTAGCGCCTTCAACAGCTTGTTCAAAACTGCACCACGTTTGCGAATTGGTTGATGAGACATGTCGCCCGGTTACCGGGTTATACGGCACTTTGGTCGGCTTGGTGCCCGCGTCGGCTTGTTCATAGCGCCATACGCACCATTGAACCAGTTGTTTTAATTCACTTGGAATATTTTCAAAGGGCATTACAAATCCAGTTCTTTGCCGGTCAAAATAACGTAAAGCAACTCTACCTTGTTAACATCGGGCGCATTATACCGATTGACCGCAAATCCCCGCAACCAGCTAATAGATAAAACCGGCAGTTCTGTATTTCTTTTATTATGTGCTTTGGATATTCTATTCACTACACCGCAAGTTAACCGGCGCGGGCGATTTGCCCATAAATCTAGTGTCTGCGCGTGCAGTTTTAACAACATGTGGGGATTTCCTGAATTGTGCGTAAAAACAACGTAACAGCGTCGATAGGGGTTGACAAGCCCATTTTGCCGGTCTAGCCTGCAATCATTATCCACATAACAACCGGGGTAGAAATGCTTACTAACGAACAGGACCAATTGCTTTCCGCATGGAAGGCTGCCGATAACGCCAAGAAAGAGGCGACGGCTAAGGAACTCGAATTGCGCAACAAAGTAATTGAGGCGTTTTCCGATATTACCGACGAAATGCACAAAAGCATCGAAAATATCGATCTTGGTTATGATCGGTACGAACTGAAAATTGGTCATAAACTTAATTACAAACTTGCTGATAGTGAAGCGGTTAAACTCGCGTTGCAGCAAATCGCAACAAGTGTTGAAGGCGGCCATATTTACGCCGAACGGCTTGTCAAGTGGAAGCCGGAACTTTCTGTTTCCGAATATGATAAGTTGCCGGGCGGCTTGCGTTCTACAATTGATCGCGTACTAACAATTACGCCTGCAACGAAGTCGCTGGAAATCAAACAGCGTTCCAAGTAATAAAATTGCGCGTGGTGCTCCGCGCAATGGCCGGGGAATGTTTGGTCCCCCCCCACGAACTCTCCCCGGCTTCCTATTCATAGCGTAAGTTCAACTAACAATGAGGCGCGATATGGAGTAATTTTCCCTTTCCCTTTCGAAAGACATTGCACGAAAACTATCAACAGCTATTAGGGCGCAAATGCCCTAATAGTGTTTCTCGAATTAGATAGCTAGTTGCACTAATCCGTTGCGGGATTTGGTTTAGTCGAATGAACAGCAACTAGCTTTTTAATTCGCGGGTATGGTGAAATTGGTAAACACAAAAGACTTAAAATCTTTCGCTTAGGCTTGTCGGTTCAAATCCGACTACCCGCACCAACCGGAGCAACAAAAATGCAACTCGATGATTACACTGATTATGAATACGTAATTACTGCCGGTGAAGGTAAAATGATCGCTCACGGTATCGCCAGCCGTCCTAGATTGCGTCAACTTGTTGACAATGCACTATTAGATAATGGCGATATTTCTGTTATGTGTGACGTTGCTATTCCGTCAACGGAAACAGGTAAAATTTATTATACCATATCGGATCAAGTGCATAAATGATAAGTATATTAAGCACTATCCAGCAAGGGCCAGCGAAGGCCGGTCAACGCATTGTAATAGCTGGCGTTGAAAAGGTCGGCAAAACAACGCTGGCTTGCGGTGCGCCTCGCGCGTTGCTCATCCCACTAGAAGCCGGTTTCGCCAGCATGACAATCCCGCGAACGGCCCGCCTTGAAACCCTTGAACAAGTTTTCCAAACTTGCGAGGAAATCGGTTATTATGCCCACAATGGGCAACTGCCATATCAAACCATCGTTTGGGATAGCGGCACGGCGCTTGAACAACTAATCCATGACGCCACGTTGCGAACTGATCCTAATTACATGAAAAAGAACACCAAGGCGCTAACAATGGAAGCGGCTTTAGGTGGCTACGGCAAAGCTTATAGTTACGCCAATGAATTATTTGGCCGGTTTACTAATTATTGCGACCGGCTCGCCTTCGGATATGGTATAAACATAGTAATAACATGCCATGCTTTCGCCTCGCGCATAGTTGACCCGACTAGCGGCGAATATGATACATGGGATTTGTTGTTACATTCGCCTAAAAATAATAAAAACTACGGCAAACGCGAAATGATGACACAATGGGCAGACATGGTTGCTTTCATGTATGAGCCGGTGCATGTCATCATTAACGATAAATCTGCAATTTCTCGCGCCGTTACACAAAATCGCGGTCGCGTTATTGGCGTAGATCGAACGCCGATGTACGTTGCCGGTAACCGCTACGGCATAAGCGGCGAAATTCCCATTCCGGCGCAAGGCGGATGGAATTATCTTGCTGATCCTATCTATAAAGTTAGCGGGATAGACTTATACAATCGCGACTAGAAAAGGAATGTGAGCGATGAATAACCAACCAACTGTTTTGAATTTCGACTATTCGCAAATCGATCCTAATTGGAGCGGTGGCGCATTCTTGCCAGTATCCGACGCCAAGGGCTGGCTTGTGATCCTAACCGGGGATAACGGCTTCAAGCCAACGAAGTCAGGCGAAGGCTACTATCTTGAACTTGTGGGCATTGGTCAGGACCAGCCGGTTGCCGGTATGGAATTTGTTCTGCGGCTCAATTTGCAGCACAACAGCCAGCAAGCGGTAACTGCGGCTAATTCGCAGTTGTCGGCGCTAGGTCATGTTACCGGCTGTAATGGCGTCGTTCGCGTAACTTCTGACTTGTTCAATAAGCCGTTCCGTATCGTGTCGGTTAAACAGAACAACGGCGATTATACGCAACTCGCCAACAATGGTATTCTTGACGCCAACGGAAACCCGCCCGGTAAGGCGAGCGGCCCACAAACGACGATGCATCAGCAGAATAACCCGCCACAGCCGCCGCAAAATAACAATGGCGGTAATTTCCAGCAGCAGAACAATGGCGGCGGCAACTGGAATACCGGCCAGCAGCAACAGCAGCAGAATTTCCAGCAGAATAACGGCGGTGTGCAGCAAGGTAATTTCCAGCAGAATAACCCGCCGAACAATATGCAGGGGAACCAAGGCGCACCGTTCAACGGTGGTCAGGGCAATTTCCAGCAGCAAAATAACCCGCCTCAACAGTTTCAGCAGAACAATGGCGGCGGCGGTCAACCAAGCTGGACGCAAACGCCCGGCAAGTAATTCGCTAGTGGGCTGAAAAGCTACCGGCATGGCCGGAAATTAGCGGATAGCGGGCTAGGTTACTCCCCGGTGCCTAGCCCGTTTCATTTAGAGGAACATCATGGATTTTTCCGATAGCGCCGCGCGTATTACCGTCGCCGAAAACATTCGCAACGATATTGATGAATATTGGTCACTTAAGCGACCTAATCGACAATCAACACGAATTAGCCCGTCATCACTTGGCGAAGAATGTGCCGCGCAAACATGGTATCGTTGGCGATGGGCTAATGCACCTACAAAATCCGATGGTCGGATGGCTCGGTATAATTCAAGGGGCGAAGATAATGAAACTGATATTATTGATTATTTACGCGGTACTGGCTGGACCATATTTGATACAAATGAAAAAAATGAACAATTCAGTATTTCCGATTTTGGTGGTCACCTTTACGGCAAACTTGATAGTATTGGCAACCATCCTGTTTATACTAATGGAATAAATATTCTTATTGAATACAAATATATTAATTACAAACGTTTTGCGGCGCTAACAAAAGAGGCATTACAACTATCAGATTTCAAATATTACTGTCAAGTTGTTTTATACATGGATTATTTCAATCTTCCAGCTACTTTGTTCATGCCAGCAAATAGAAATGACGAGGATATAAAGCCTTCAATAATACCGGCCGATCCTGTCCAAGCCAAAGTATTAAAAGAAAAAGCTTACGCTATAATGACGGCTAAACAGCGCCCGGCACGCATAGCCGAAAACCCATCATTTTACAAGTGCAAATTTTGTGAAAGTGTAGATAATTGTCATTATAATAAACCGTTACTTAAATCGTGCCGTTCATGTGTTAATTGTATTCCCGTAGATGGTGGCAAATTTCATTGTAATAAATGGAATGCAATTATACCTAGTAAAGAGGCAATACTAGCCGGTTGCGACGAATGGACACCCGTTAAATGAATTTAATTAATCCCGTAAATCAATATCAAGAAAGATGGTATCAACGTGATGCTATCCAATCGATATTTGATTATTTTGACGCGGGGAATAACGGTAATCCAGTCCTCGCGTTGCCTACAGCGGCGGGCAAGACACATGTCATTTCTGGTTTTATTAAACGTGTGTTAAACACTTATACGTCACAACGTTTCATGGTCGCAACTCATGTTAAAGAGTTGATCGAACAAAACGCGGATAAGTTTAGCAAAGCATGGCCTCATGCACCATTCGGTATTTATAGCGCCGGAATGAAAAGTCGCGATTACATGCAACCAATTATATTTGGTGGTGTGCAATCTATGGTAAAAGCACCTGAATTATTCGGTCATCGCGATATGCTTATTGTTGACGAGGCGCATTTAGTTTCGCCAGCCGAAGGAAGCAACTATCAACTATTAATCGGTAAAGCTGATGGATATGACGAACGCGGTAAATTCGTCCCCGGTTATGGTTTACGTAAAATAAATCCAAATCTTAAAGTTGTTGGTTTATCTGCTACAATATTCCGGCAAGGTATAGGGTATATAACTGATGAGCACGCCGGGCGAATATTTACAGACATTGCGTATAACCTTTGTACTATGGAAGGTTTCGCGCGACTTATCGCGGAAGGTTATTTGTCACCACTTATACCTAAGCGCACATCGATTGAAATTGACACTAGCGAATTTACGCGCGGGGCAAATGGCGATTTCAACCAGAAGCAATTGCAGGACGCCGCTAACCGTGAGCGTGTCACACATGCGGCATTAACAGAAGCGTGCCGCTTTGGATACAATAGACGATCTTGGTTAGTTTTTGCATCGGGGATTGAACATGCTGAAAACGTTAGCAATATGCTTAATTCTTTTGGAATTAGTAGCACTTTTGTCCATTCTAAAATCTCCAATGACGAACGCGACAAAAGAATTAACGCTCATAAAGATGGCCGCGTGCGTTGCCTTGTTGGCAATAATATTTTCACTACTGGTTATGACCATCCGCCTTTAGATTTTATAATTGATCTTCAACCAACAATGAGCGTAGCGAAACATGTTCAAAAATATGGACGCGGTATGCGAGTTAGCCCGGATACCTATAAGGAGAATTGTCTCATACTCGATTTCGGCGGAAATGTTCGCCGTTGCGGTCCTATCAATGATCCGTATATCCCAAAACGAAAAGGCGAAGGCAGCGGGGAAGTTCCGGTAAAAATTTGCGAAGCGTGCGGAACGTATAACCATATCAGCGCAAGATTTTGCGTCGATTGTGGGGAGCCATTCGAGTTTCAAACTAAAATCGTAAAGAAAGCTGGCGAAGAAGAAATATTAAAATCTGATTTACCTATTACCGAAATATTTGATGTTACTAACGTTATATATTGGAAACATATAAGCGCAAAAACTGGTATACCAGCATTAGTATGTAGTTATTATGTTGGCCTTACTAAATTTGACGAATGGGTAAATTTTGAAAATCCAAAAGCTAGACATTTTGCTAATGAATGGTGGCGGGCAAGATCGCCAGATGATCCGCCCGTAACCGTCGATGACGCATTAACCAAAACCAGATTTTTGCGTGTTCCTCGCCAAATATCTGTTTGGACTAACCGAAAACATCCTATGATAACTCGCGTTATATGGTGAAATTATGCCCACAGTGTCAGGCGGTCGCGTCGAAACAATCGGGCAACTCACAGTTTCCGAATGGTCAGAATTTATTAAAAATGAAATCGAATTGATGCTAGATCGAAAACGGCGCAACTGTTTAGGCTGCATAAACTTCGTTGGCGATAGTCAGTTGTGCGGATTAAATGGACAAATGCCACCGCCAAAGATAGCGATAAATGGTTGTGAATTATGGGAAGAAGAAATTCCGTTTTAATGGAGAAATGAAAATGCAACAGCCCATCAATCGTATTGAACGTGTAGACGTTGAAGTTTTCGCCCACGAAATGCCGGAAACGGACAACAATATTAATCTTATAGATCGTTATCAGCGTATAGCAACCAAGTCGGCAATCTATCCCGGCCAAGGTACGCCATTCGGTCTGATGTACGCGGCGCTAGGTTTGGCGGAAGCTGGCGAAGTGCAAAACAAGGTCAAGAAAGCGTTCCGCGATGATGGCGTTATATCGTTCGGCACAATGCGCGACCATGAAACCGGCTGTTACGCTAACGTTGTCGATTATGCCGGTTTGACGCCCGAACGCCGCGCACAAATCATTAAGGAACTTGGCGGCGCGCTTTGGTATATCGCCGCCGTATGCAACGAAATCGGCGCAACCATGTCGGAAGTCGCATTGCAGAACCTTGAAGAACTTTGCAGCCGTGGCGAGCGCGATACGTTGCGCGGTGATGGAGATAACCGATAATGCACATTTCACTAGACCTAGAAACATGGGGTAAACGGGCCGGTTGCGACATTCGTTCAATCGGCGCAACGGTATTTAACTCAACTAGCGTGAATTTACGCGGCGATAATACATTTTACATCGCCACAGATAACCCGCGCGGACGAATGCGAAACGGTATATTTGAGCCGGGGTTAGCTTCTGGCGACGAAGATTATTTAAAATACCCGTTACATCGCGACCCTGAAACCGTCAAATGGTGGAACGAACAAACAGCGGAAGCACAAGCCGCATTCGTTAACCCGGTTGATTTGCGCGAAGCTTGCCGCAAATTTACAGATTGGCTTTGCGAAATTGCAAACGGATCGCCTAACGGTCTAGCATCAATTCGCATTTGGGCCAATGGCCCACAATTCGACATTGCCATTCTAGAGGCGGTTTATTTCGCGGTTGGTTTGCCGGTTCCTTGGCATTATCGAGCGCCGCGCGATTTTCGGACTATTGTTGAAGCTGCCGGATTTGGCCGCGATGATTATATTAAGTATGGTGAAGCGCATAACGCGTTTTACGATGCTATTTCGCAAGCGATGACAATTCGAAATGCTTTTATTAAGCTAGGGATAAACGATGGCTAAGAAAGCGGTAACTAAAGAGGAAATGCCGTTACTCGCGGCGCTGAAATTTATCGCGCTGGCTCAACACGAAACCGGCGCGCCTAATCAAGTGAATTGCCGGTTACTCGATAATTCGATAACAGCTTATGACGGCGTGTTAGCTTGCGGCGCATATCTGCCCGAAACCGTTCCGGCAATTTGCCCTAACACTATGCAGCTAATAAAGGCGATGGAAAAGGCTAGCGACGTTTCGGCATTGTCATTCGAGACAAATTCAATCATTGTAAAAACAAACAAGTTTCGTGCTATTGTTCCATGCGTACCCGGTACTGATCTTATGTTTATTTATCCAGATCAACCGTTATATGAACTTACGAACAACTTTCGCTCGGCAGCTATGACGGCGGCTATATGGACTAAAGAGAACGCACAAACTGTTGTCGCAGCGTCGATTATGCTTCGTCCCGGTTCATGTGTGGGTACTAATGGCCGCGCTCTAATCGAGGTTTGGCATGGTGTTGATATGCCATCCGGTCTTATTGTTCCTAAGACATTTATCGACGCGCTAGGAAAAGTAAAAAAGAACATAACCCGTTTTGGGTTTTCTGATACCAGTTTAACAATATGGTTTGATGATAATTCGTGGCTTAAAACTCAATTATATTCCGAACAATGGCCTAACATTGATTTATTTTTAGCATATACTGAAACGGCTAAACCGGAACTTGTCACAAAAGAATTTTGGGAAGCTATCAAAACAATATCCGTATTTAGCGAAGATGGTCGAATATTCATGAACGAAGGTTTTGTTTGTTCCCACAAATCGACGGCAAAGGGCGCGGAATACAAACTAAAAGGATTGCCATCGGATCAAAGCTATGATTTCAAATTATTGCTTGCGATAAGCGAACTCGCGACAAGTTTTGATTGGGAAGGCAATGACCGTGTTACGTGTTTCTTTGGCGACAAATTACGTGGTGTTTTGGCGAAATCATCCTATTGACATTATCAATTAATGCTGCTATTATGCGTTGTCATTAATTGGAGAAATAACTATGGCAATTCGTTATATGCGACCGGGTAAAACACCATTTTTCATTACTCCCCGCGATGATGGATTTAAAATGGCATTGATAAAAGATAATAAGTTCATCGGATGGCGAGAGCGCGGAACTAGGTTTGCAACTAAAGATGAGGCGTTTAAAGTGTTTGAAACCGTATTCGGTTCTAGACCTGATTTGACAGTGGGCGAAATAATATAGTGTTTTGGGATGACGACGAACTAACGAAAAAGAAAAAGGCGCGGCTTCACTTGCCGCCGCCTATTCCTGAAACCAATTGGACCAAACCAACGGAGCCGCCGAATTTATCGGCGGCTACCGTTATTTCGTTCGATACGGAAACCAAAGATTTACACCTTAACGACGAGGGGCCGGGATGGGCGCGAGGCAAGGCGCATATCGTCGGCGTGTCGCTAGGCGCTGTAGACGCCAAGGGCAACCGGGGCGCATGGTACTTCCCCTTGCGGCATGAATTGGAGCCGCACGACAACATTGACCCTGCCGCCTTCCTGCCGTGGCTCGGCAGCGTTCTAGACACGCCTCATGTGCGCAAAATCGGCGCAAACCTCACCTATGATATCGGCAACCTCGCGGCGGAAGGCGTGACAGTATCCGGCCCGCTTGATGACGTGCAGTTTGCGGAAGCGTTGATTGATAATGATGCTTTAGTTGAATTAGGAACGCTAGGGCGTAAATATGTTGGAAAAGGTAAAACGGATGACGCGGTAAAAGAGTGGATACAAAAAGCGTACCCAAATACCAAACCTAGCGAATGGAAGAATGATATTCACAGAACACCGCCCCGACTAACCGCACCTTATGCTATTGATGATGCTGTTTTACCTATCGATATTTTTAATCACCAATATCCTATATTAGAAAAAGAAGAATTATTAACGGTTTACCGCATGGAATGCGATTTGATACCGTTAATGATTGAAATGCGATTTGCCGGGATAAGTGTTGACGTTGAAAAAGCGCATAATCTTATTGAAGAACTAAACGCGGATACTCGTCTGTTATACGCTAAAGTCTACAATGATTACGGCGTTAACATTCAATCGACCGGACCAACCGACTTAGTTAAGCTGTTTGACCATGTGGGCATTAAATATCCGCGCACGCCTACCGGCGCACCATCATTCCGCAAGGAATGGTTAGCTAGTCAAGAAAATCCTGTTTCGGATATCATCAATGATATTCGCGAACATGAAAAAATGGTCAGCACATTTTTGACCGGATATATTATTAATAAAAATGTAAATGGTAAAATTTATCCGACATTTCATCAATTAGCTAATGACGAAAATGGTACTAAGGTAGGTCGATTTGCTAGTTCTGACCCTAACTTGCAGAACATTCCGGCACGAACAAAATTAGGTAAAAAGGTTCGCACCTGTTTTATTCCTGATCCGGGGCATGATCGATGGATGAAATTAGATCAATCGCAAGTGCATTATCGCATTCTCGCGCACTTCGCCGTAGGTCCGGGGAGTGATGAACTACGCGATACTTATTGCAATGATCCGTCTACCGATTATCATTGGAACGTCTATAATCGTGTAGCACCAATAATGAATTGGGACACAAGCGACGACGAATTAAACGAGTTTCGTCGTCGCCCGATTAAAAATGTCAATTTCGGATTGCTTTATGGTCAAGCGGAAAAATCACTAAAATACAAAACCGCTATGTATTTTGGCGAAGGTTTTGGAGATAAAGAAGCCGCTGAATTTTTCAAAGCTTACTTTGAAGGCGCACCATATGTTAAGCCCACAATGGCCCATATCGGTAAAGAAGTTCAAGCTTTCGGCTACGTCAAAACATTACTCGGGCGTCGTATTCGTTTTAATTTATGGGAGCCTAAAAAACGCGAACGCGGTGAATATTATGAACCGCTACCGTATGAAAGCGCATTACGCGAATATGGGCCGAATATCAGACTAGCTTATGAATATCGCGGGGTTAATTACAAGTTCCAAGGTAGTGAGCCGGATATTATTAAAAAAGGAATGCTCGATTGCTATAAATCCGGCGTGTTCCGCGTAACCGGCGTGCCTCGCGTTACCGTGCATGATGAATGCGACTGGTCTATTCCCCGCGATGATAACGAAACGCGCGAAGCAATAAATTATATTCGCCATTTAATGACTAATTGTATTCCAATGCGTGTCCCGCTAAAAGTTGACGAGGAAGCCGGGCAGTCATGGGGCGAAGTAAAAAAACTTAAAATAATCGCTTGACAATAATCATTCGAATTGCTATTTTGATTATAACGAAATGGAGATAACGGATATGGCAAAAATTCATCTTCGCGCTAACAAGTTGACCGGCGAAAATCGTGCCGTCGCTCTTTGTGCAGTTCGTACAATCAATGGCAAGCTTCGCACTAATCACCGTGAAACATACCGTTATATGGCTTCTGAAATTATCGGCTTCGATGATTATAAGAAGATAGCTAATAAAGATCGTTGCGCTCATTGCGACGGTTTAATTCCTTCCCATAATGCAAAACGCCTTGCGCTCGGATTGCGCAATTGGGATATGTCAGACGCGGCGCGCTAATGCGCCGCTTGACGCGGGAACCGAATAGCCTTATATGCGTTGTCACAAGCTCTAGTCGGCCTGAAACCTATTGATGTTAAGCGCATGACGGATAGGTGAATTGCGCGGCGACTAGGGCGATGGCGAAGTTGGAACCAATTCGACCGGCAAACGATCCTTGAAATACGAAACAAGCGTTGTCGGCGTCGTTACGCCCGTATTAGGATCAGTCAAATTCATCGTTATTTCAGCCTGTACGTAAAGCCAGCCAACGCCCGGCGTTGTGACGCTTGGAACGGTTATATTGAGCGTATTAGCGCTAGCCGTGTCTGCCGTCGCTCCGCAATCGTATTCAGCGCCGCCCGCGTCAACGACGATAACACGATGAACTTGATATTTTGCCGCAGATGATATTTCGCTAGCGTCTGCCGCCGCCGTCTGCAATTTAACCGTAGTGGTAAGTCGCGATCTTGTGCGCCAAGTAATAGTTTTAGTTTCGCCTTCTGTAAGCGTTACAGTGGTGCTATTTCGGGTTCCCGTTATTTTTGTATCATGCGGCCTTGGTGGAGCCATAGAACGTAAATAAGTCGGTTCCCACAAATTAGCAACGTCCTTAACCGCCGCGATGGAAAATTCAGATTTACTATTGATCGTATTCGATGCGAAACGCCACTGTTGCGGTAATCCGGTTGCGGCCTTAGCTGGCGACATTAACTTAGCATTACTAAATGTTCGGTTAGTGATAAAACAATTAGCCGCGCTTGCATGGCTAGAAGCAACAGTATCGAGCAACGCCCGGCGTACATTAGTCAACGTGTACTGTAGCGGTCCGGTTTGTGTTACACCTTCAAAGCTCAATATTTCATCATCAATAAATAAAAATAATTGACCATTTACAACACCATCATTGCCGATAGCTCGCATATTAACCGGGTTAACAACATCGTCTATAACGAGTGAACTTATAAGGCCCGTTGTCCAACCATCATATTTATCAATAGCCGCACCAAGCTTGCCATATGTAGGATACGCCGAATTTTCGATAACTCTAATATTATTAGGATTAAAACTTGTGCCTAAATACCAATAACTATCAAATGATGATTGACGAGAGTTAGTTGGTATCGCCAACATAAACGCCGAAGCAATCTTGGACGACATTGACGAAAGCAACCCGGTTTCACGCGCTATCCAGTATGGAGCGCTTATAGCATAAACCGCGACCGGACCAGCCGGGTCAAATGAATAGTCAGGATCGGGCGGCGCTGCCGGTGGGGCGAATGAGGCAATTTGACCGGGGATAAATTGCGTAGCTTGAACGATCACGCTATTATTATCGGGCGGACCTATGCGCAACTTATCAACAGTTAATAAAACACTGTATATTTCATATTTATAATAATTTAATGCAATTATAGAACCGGGCGATAATTCCATACCATCGTTATTGACGACCATACTAAGTTTAAATCGAGGAATATTTACCAAACCTAGGTCGCGGGTCACTAAGTCATTAGCGACGGCAGCGGTCATTGCGAATGGGTAGCTAACGTCGCCCGAACGCCGTGACCGCCCGGCGCTTTGCGATCTAGATGATGTTTGACCTAACACAAAATCAGGTTCGTAACCATTTGCGCGGGAAACAAATTCACCATTCAATTGCGAAAGTGTATCGCTCCATTTAGATTTGTCAAATCCAGATAAGTCAATAATATTAGAATAACCGAACGTTTTTACAATATTCGGATTGAAATTATTAGGTCGAACCAAATTTAGTTTAAGTTTACCACTAGTAATATCTTGGTACATATAAGAATATAACTGTTGCTGTAATAAATTTATAACGTCTTTAATTCCTATACCGGTAGACGTAATTACAGAACAAGCGTTATTCTCACCTTTTACCGTTACCGCCGCCGCCGCGAAGTTAACGGTATCAACATTAGAAATATTCAGCGAAGCAAATCCCCATTCATTAGTTATCGCCTCTACCAACGCCGAAACCGTATTTATATCACTACCAATAACATTATTTGCGCCAGATAGACCTAACGGATTAGGATATCGAGATACCTCAAAAGATAACGCTCCCATCATCAAATCGGTGCGAACGCCTTGAATAATACAATACGCTAAACCGACATAACCGGGGTTATCGGCTTCCGTTATTATTACATCGGCAGTTTGATCGTAAGCGCCGCCGTGCCATGTTAACGTACAACCGCTAATTGCGCTACCGTCTATTGTGGGCAGCGTTATTTGCGTTCTATTTGGCCCAATATTACCAGACCATATAGGCTCATCATCATAATAAATAGTTGTTAGATTTACCCCCGGACCAAGGCAAACACCAATAGCAACATCGGCTTTATATCCGTAAATATAAGTAGTCGTTACTACTGTTGTAACTGTTTGTTCATACGGCGTACCTAATTCATCTGGCACAGCTTCCTTAGTTTCTGTTGACGTTGTTTCTGATCTATATAATGCAGTAAAATTACCAAACCATATAAAATTCGGATCATTTATTCTTCGCTTGCCCACAATAGCAGGTATTGCCGCGCCGACACGGGCAGTCGGCAAACTTGGTCGCGGTTGAACCGGGGCGTTAGTTACTTCACTCGTTTTAGTGACGCCCGGACGCGGACCGGCCTTGCTTTTCTTTTCTACAAAACCAATAGGTTCAGAACTATACGTAACCATTACTACGCCCTTGCATCCGGAAAAATAATTCTGTTGCCTTGTTGACGGCGTATTTCAGTTGTCACCGTGGCAAGGTTTTCAGCATTCAATTGTTCAAATGGATTTTTAAGCGGGATAAAATCATGCCCGCCATAATTAACAACGTTATTAAATACTAATTTACAATCACCTAATCTTAGATGATCACAACCTCTTATTAGTTTTACGGTATCACCAACTTTAACATTGACTAATTTATAATTTAACGCTATACGATTATTTTGATTATCAACTATATCCCGTTGTTCGCCAGTAGCGTCATTTATAAACGTACCACCCGATAAATCACCATTACCATAACCGTCATCAGTTACAGTTATAAATCGATCTTGTATTTTAGTTACAGTTGTTGTTACTGTAAATGTTGCTTTATTTACTTTGCATCGTGCATCGTATAAGTCATGATTACAAATTCGTTGATAATTCACACTCGATAAACCGCCCGTTAATTCGGCTTGTAAAAGCGATCCGGTTTGTATAGTTGTCATTCCTTCGCTATCAGTATTATAATTTATCCCGTAACCAATCCATATACGTTTGAAATCGATGGCCCAATTATCCCCATGATGAACCTGTATTATTTCAATATTGAGCATTTGTGGTGAATTAGTATATGCGTAAAGAATACTTAATTGATCGGTTCCGGGTAATCTAATATCCGTAGTTACTGGACTATCTATTAAAGTAGATATATCTATTGAACTACGTGAAATAGCTCTAGGTTCGTAAGTTTCGTCATTAACTGTTACAGTGTCAATGTAATCAGTGTAAAGAAACTCACCAAATGGACCGGTAAACTTATAGCATTCAACTGGTCGCGCATTGTCAACAGATTGTGGTTTTGTGCTCATTCGTTTACGGCCCTAACATCAAACTCAATATTAGAGTGAAAAACTTCGTGTGTCAATTTAATGCGATCACTATCTAGGCGAGTTTTATACATAAATGAAATACGTTTTATTTTATTATCCCCGGCACTACTCCCTATCGCCGCGTTTAACTTGATATTCAAATAGTCATAATCACCATTGTTATCAAAATGCGGAGTAACTTCCAATATTTGTCGGTAAATAATTCCATTTTGTGTTACAATTCGCACGTATCTATAGGTACTATAAATCCAATAATTCATGAATTGAATTTGTTTGGTTCGCAATACGGTAGATGATAACGCAGGTTCATCATATAAAGGTAAATCATCAAAATAAGACGGCAAAAGAAACGTCTTTTGCATACCTTTAGAATAATCAATAAATGTTCGCCAAAAATCTATTTCGGTAAATCTATCGAATTTATATTTACGCGCGCCACTAATTAATGAGGTTCGCCACGTTGTATCAGGAACGGCTTTTGATGTTTCATTGTCGAGCCATTTAACATCGGTGTTAAATATTTCATCTGCCTCATCCAATATCGGTTTATCTAACACCACTAAACCATTATACGTAGGCAATACAGTTGTTATATTAGGATTATCAAACGATCTATATATATTCGATTTTAACTGTAGCTTTAATGTGCCCGCTACAGAAAACATAGTTAAACCTTGCATTATTATAATAAATGTAGATACCGGAGCTATACGGTAACCAACGGGTATATCATAGGTTAATGGTGCGGATAAATTTAGCCCATCACTATCGATAGTTGTAACGGTAAGATATTTAGTTTCGAGCGTATCAGGATTTATTACGCCTATCATTTCACCGTCGCGAAAATCAGACCTAGATACATCGATAAATATTTTAGAGTTACCCACACTTGCGGTTGACGTTAATTCGATGGCGTATTGATAAAATGGGAACAATATGTTTTTATTGAGATACTTTTTAACTAAATTATATGCGTAATTTCGTTGTTCATCCGTCTCAATTACACAATCAATATCTAACATATAACGCGGATTTAACCGCATGGCCGAACGTTGTTCTTTGCCATTTTTAGCGGTAGTAATAATTGTTTTATAATCCCAATATTCGACAACGGGAACATCGGGGACAATACCGCTAATTTCCGGCAGCGGTTTATCCTTATACATCGGAAGAATAGGCACTTGACTTACGCGCGTCGGCATCAACGGTAGATATAATGCGATCACCGGCAACTGGCTAATCCGCGCCTGTCGTCGCTGTAGATCGAGCGTGACGATGGGTAACTGGCTTATGCGCGCTTCCGGCCCTTCTGGCGACGGTGGGGCCGGGCTAGGACTTTCTGGCGATGGGGAAGGCGATGGCGACGGGCTTGGGCTTGGTGATGGGCTAGGGGAAGGCGACGGCGAAGGACTAGGCGAGGGTACGGCGTCAAGTAGTTCATAGGTGGCAATAGCAATACTTTTGTTGCCAGATAAAGAACCACTTGTGAAACCAATAGTTATGCCAGTTCCACCCGTCGAATAGTATCTATCAGCGCCGCGCGCATTACATGTTGTTGCCGGGGCATCATTCCATCTGTCATCAACGCCGACCCATGTAGGTACTGTATTAACTGATCTATTGTGCCCAATAATAACATGCGATTTGTTAGCAATATTTATACTATCTGATAACCCTGAAACAGCACCACCGCCAGTTGCTGCGCCTACGTCCGTTGGTCCATCACCAAAATTAACACGTCCGGTTATAGTATAAATCGCTATAGCCCATCGTGTTGAATTAACACTGGTAGTTACAACTATGCTAGCGGTTGTTCCGGAAGCTTTAGCTATTCTATAAATTGAACACGGGTTAAGATGGGCAGATATACCACTGGCACTATCTAAAGTAGCCGCCACACCATCAACAGTTACGCCGGTTATTTGTCTATTATTAGCGCCATTTTCGGCGGCCATAACAATAATGATAAGTTCTCGCGTAGCATCTGCCGCACCAATACCAATTGCGGAAAATGTCATACTTGATGTGCTAGTTAGACTGCTAGATGATCCAATATAGTTTAATGCAGCAGCCATATTATAAAGTCTTTTCTAAACGTATTTTTGCCGCTTCAAATGCAGCTTTAGTTATTTGTGCATCCGTATCGGGGTCATAATCAAAAGTAAATCGTTTATAAACATAATCAGTGCCTAAAGTCGCCGGATCACCACCGGTTAACACTTCCGAACCGCTAACTAACGAAACTTGAATATCGCCTAATCCGGCTTCGTCTAACTTAGCATAAGCAGGAACAAATATACCATAAACGCGGTCTATTTCAGGCGGCAATGTGGGTAATGTGAAATCGATTACGCTTGCGTAGTCATTCGCACCAATATAAGACGTGTCACCATCGGGCGGAACTTCGTCTATCGCCTCATGCGGAGAGGCAGCACCAACAGTTGTCCAGTCATAAGGCGATATTTCACCGTTAGCATAAACAGTAAGTAATCGTTGTGGTCCTAGAAAATCATTATTGAAATCTCCTATATCATCCCATGCAAAAACATCATCAAGATAAACGGATAAAGTTGAACCACTTCGCCCGGTAACAGAAAATCTATACCCGGCAGCATTAGTTGAACCGGTATTTATATTAGATGCTTTAATTGCTATGTTACCATTGACCCGAATTTCGATATCACCAACAACCGGATCAACAACCAATTTACTTTCAATATGATAAAATGCCCCGGCAGTCAATAAACTATCGCTAACGGCAATTAATGTGCCGCCACTACCACCTAAGTATGCGGCTAACGAACCATCAGATTGAATAGCTATACTTACTATAAACCCGTTAGCTAAACTCATAAATGAACTATAAATATTAGTGTTTATTGTTGGTAATTCGTTTAAATAAATACCAAATCCAACACCACTTACTACTTTACCGCTACCACCAAAAACAAATCTAGCTAATTTGTTATTAATATTTTGTTCCATGCGAAAAGAATAACTACCGGTTCTTTTTTGATCGGTAGTAACTCCCATAAATCCGCCGGATATATCAAATTGTGCCCACAATCCGCGCAACATCGCATCGCGACCATTGTTAGGCGTAGTGCCGTAATGCTCGAAACTATCAGCAAAAAGTAACATTAGATTATCCCTAACGCTTCCTGAAATTCAGCCTTGTTTAACTTCACAACGTTAAGCACGTTTTTAGCGCCTTGCGCGGTGTTAATAGCTAATACGGCAGCAGATGGGTCAGTAATATTAGTAACGTTCAATTCTATAGATTGTTCGCCATCTTTAGTTGTCGTTGTTTCTTTAGGCGTAGTCGGAAAACTATTTATTGGTGCGCGCGTATTAGTAACAACGCTTGTATAAGTTTTACGGCCGCTTGTGTTACCGTATGAACCGGACGAATTATTGTTATTAGAATTACCACTATTACCCATAGCTTCGCGACGAGTTTTAATGGCTTCCGAATTTATTTTTAGCGCTTCCGCTCGCATAATTCTAAGTTGTGCATTAATAATTTGATCTACAGCGTCAATTTGGGACGAATACCTAAACGCCGCCTGAATTAATCCGCCGATTTCACCGTTGATTGCACTGGCCGCTTGTTGCCCGCCAGAAACTATTGCTTTTTGCATCGTTTCACCGGCAGTTTTACCGCCCGTTTGAATACCCTTATTCATAGTATCACCGGCTTTAGTTGTAGCACCGGTTACTTGATTATAAATATATTTACCGCCATCAGTAAGCGTATCGCCAAGTGGCTTAATAACTTTACCGTTTAATTCTTCGTATCGAGCTATACCGGCATCTTGCGCATTCTTTAGCGCGTTTGCCGCTTCCTTACCGCCCGCAACAATACCATCTTTCATATCTTTAGCGGCTATTCTTCCGCCAGCGTCGATATTATCTCGCGCCCATCCGCTCGCCTGTTTAAGCGATCCTTTGAGGTCATTAGCCATTTGTGCCCCGGCATTGACCATATCGGCAGCGGCTTTATCTGCATTTATGCGCACCTCAAAACCATACCGGGCTAAACCTTCTGTCCAGCCCATAGCATCGCTAAATTTACCGACTAATTCTACTAAATAACCGAATGATTTAATGATCGCGGCTATAACAGGTTGCCAGCCGATAGTTACAGTTATAGCGTATGCAATTCCCGCTGCTATCGCCATAATCGCCGCTGTAATTGGATTAGCTAAAATTAAAGTGAAAACCGATGACACGGCGGAAAATAGACCAACCCCTATCGCTGTAGTGAGAGAATAAACAGCAGTCAACGACGCTGGTCCAAAAGCTACTAATAATGCCGCACCCACGGCGGCTAACACGCCCGGATATTGTTGTAACGTCGAAATAAGTGATTGTAGGTAACCACTAACAATAATAATTGTTTGATTTAATACTTTCATCCAATCGATATTTTGAACAATAGCAGCTACAGCCGCAACCGCTCCGATAGTAAACAACGATAACGGCGAAAGCACTTGCATGAATGCTAAACCAACTTGCTTAAGCGCCGCTCCTAAACCGCCGCCCGATTGACTAAATACGGCAGCTAATTGCGTACCCTGTTGCAACGCAATTTGTAGGGGATTTTGCATCATCGCAGCAGTAACGCCAATGTCCTGAAACTGTGCAGCAATGTTGCCCACATTAGCCTTTTGCAGCCCGGCACTAGTTCGATTAATGCTATTTTTTAATTGGTCTACACCGGTAGCAGCTTTAGCGGATGCTTGACTAAGACGATCAAAGTTTTTAACTACCGTAACCGTACCATCATCATTGACGACAATTTGAATACGTTCGATCATTATCAAATCCCGTCAAATCTTTGTTGTGCCGTCTCGCGAATTTGCGCCGTAGCGGTCAAGATCGCGGCGTCTACAAAGCCCGCTGGCGCTTGTCCAGAATGGCCCCGGTTAAGGTAGGCAATATATGCGACGTTGTTGGAAATGTATATAGGTTGCCCCGGCGCGCGACCCTTTACGGCCTTGGTTGCGGACCATGTGACGCCTGCCGTGTTTCGAGCCTCACCAAACGACCCGCCCGGCCCGTAGGGCGGTCGCCAGCGGCTAGGATAGGCAGAAAATGGCAATCGGCTTAAGAACACCGGGAAACCTAACTGCACTACCCAATTTGACCGCGCCCGGCCCATATCGATTGGAGTAGATCGCGCCAAATGGGCGGCAACAGCAATAGCAGTATCCTGAACAACTAAATTAACAGCCTTTTGAATATTATCGCCAAGTTTAGTTGCTCTAACGGAAAAATCACGTAAATCATTTTTACCGCGTTTGCCGAATGATCTACTTTTTACCGCCATTTTTAGTTTTTCCTACTGGCTTGCTTATTTCCTTCTGTATTTTATCATTTGTATATTTCAAAAACCAACTATCTATTTCATCTATAATAAAACATAATCTATCAAATTGATCGCGAGTTAAAGATAAATCTAAACAATAATCTTTAACAGCAAAATAAGAAATAGGAGCTAACTCATAATTTCTAGTTGTATTAAGCGTCCAAAAAGCATTGTAATAAAATATTTCCGGTAAATCTAATTCAGGAGCGTTTTTAATTTTTGCCGGGTAAGGTTTACCCGCCATTAAACATTGTCGAATTATCGCTTTTTCGTTCGGTGCTTGCTCTAACTCATAAGCAAGCACCGCGATTAGTTTTTTACTGCACTATCAAGAATGGACTGCAAATAAAGTTGATGATTTGAGGCGATGGCTTGCAATTCCATGAATAAGTCGGGAACATCAATAAGGATGCGTACAACATTTTCACGGTTAAACGGTGCTATAGAACCATCAGGTTGTTCTATACCTTGCTGCCACTTATCATCAACTTTTGTTTGCCAATCAAGCACTACAGTATCAGCGTAGGCATTAGCCATCAATTCGAGCGCTTTATCATTACTTAGCAAATTATTCTTGATAGCGCGGCCATGTTCGGTGTTAAACCGTTCCATAGCAGCATTAAACGCTTGATTACTTCCACCGGCTCGCGCTAATTTAATTTTATACGTATCGCCTTCGTAAAAAATACCTTCTGTTTCGAGTTTACGATTAGTTTTGAACTTATTATAAATTCCCATATTTCACCTTATACCGGAGTTGCTAAATTAGGAAGATAATCAAAGAATACCCACAATGCCGTATAATCGGTGCGCGGATTAATCTTCACGGCGGTTGCCGCATCCATCGATAGCGGCAATGTAATAGGTTCATCCTGTTCAATTTCTAATCTACCGTCGCCTAAAGCGATAAGGGGTAGATCAATAATAAATCCGGCGTTTTCTTTAACGACCGCCGCGTTTATCTCTACATTAGCGTTATTGCGTACCGCCTGTACTGCCTCAATAGTGCTAAAATAGGCAGTAGCTTCCGCCGACACTTCAAACGTTCCTGCCGTAACATCGAACGCGCCAAGCACGGCAACAGCCTTGTTAGGAGAAACGTTGTTGTTAATCGTAAACGACAAATCCGTTAAATACGCAAACAGCGGATCAGGGTTTTCATTACTCGGATCGATAATGTTCATGCGAAGCATGGCAAAATCGGACGAAGTGTTAAAAGCATCGGTTTCAACCAGCGCCGCGCGAGTGCCGATTTTGACGTTTTGCGCCGCCGTGCGTTGTTCGTTGTTAATAGCAACAAACGAAATATCAGCATTGATTTTATCAGCTTGCTCGATATTTAACGTAAATTCATTCGCTACCGCGCCAACTAAATATTCCGACTGCACATTATTGGGTTGTGCCGGATCGGGCGCGCCAAGCTGCCGTTCAAGCTGATACGACCGGCGCTTGATAAGCGGGCCAAGCTCATTTTTCAACACGCGGCCAAAAAAGATATGAACATCGTTAGCCGGGGAACCGCCATCCGCAACCATAGTTGTTTGCGATAAATCAATAGTTATTTCATCACCATCAACTAAACTAATGCGCTTAAAACCATTGTTTACGGCATCGGGAAAAGAGTTACCAGCATCGCCGCCAACAAAAATCCACTCGCCAGCAATCAAACCAAGCGTGCCGAAATTAAGCGTAGTGGAAACGATTTTAGGTAGCGTACCGGATACATCAACAGTCAAATCGCCCGATCCGGCGACAACACCGACTAGCGTAATCTTGGCACCGGCAGGTGGAGCGCCTTCAACAACTAGACCAGCGGCGGCAACTTCAGTTTCAGGCGAACCGTTAATCGCCGTAACGATTTTCATCCCGTTGTTACCGGGATTAGTAAAGCCCGAAGCGAATACAATATTACCAATAGCGAAAATGTTAGCGTCGGCAACTTCAAACCCGGTAGCGGTAACTTCTGTAACCGTTGCGCTAGGCTTATTACGGAAATCCGCAAACATCACGCCTTGCAATAAATCCTGTAAATTCGATTGTGTGAAATCCTGATTAAACCCGCCGCTTGCGTCAAGATCGGTAATAACACCTTTTTTACGTTGACGACTTGAATTGATTGGATTACGTGCAAGCAACGTTAACTCGCCACCAAAATCATCATAAGAATTAGGTTCAAGCGGTTTCCATATTGGCGTAACAGGAAGCACGCCAAGACTTAATTCCTCGGCATACGCCGCGCCGGTTTCATTACTATCAATTTTTTGACGATTAGCCATCGTTTCGGTTCCTAATGGATTTGATCGAATTGAAAATCAGCTAAAACGTTTAGTTGTGACCAATTAGTAACTTCACTCGCCACATCGCTAACGCTATCGCCGCTTATTCTGACATTGCGAAACCAAACACCGCCCGGCGTTCGCTTGCCTTCGTAGGCACCGACTACGATTTCCGCCGCACTATACAACAATTCTGTGCCGGTATTCAATGGCGTAAACACCTGCACCATGACCATTCCTTGCCGTTGCCAGCGTCTTTTACCGCCTACATCGGAAAGCGAGGATTGATTGGCGAGAACGTATTGCAAACGCCATCTGGCCCATGTAGCGGATGCATCTGGCAAGATGAAATTTTTACCGGGCCAATCAATAGCGTGTTGCCAAGCTAGGTCAAATAAACTAGCCATTTCTAGATTAGCTTGATTTATTGTAACCGCTGTCACGGTGAATTAATCCCTATGAAATATAAAACAGTAAGATCGCCCGGCTTTAGTTTTTCTATTAGTGATATTTTCCACCGTTTACCGCTATCATATAAGAATTTCATACTCGAAAAATCTGTATTATCGATTGGTGCAACAATACAAATTTGTTCGCAATTAGCGAATAATTCTGTCATTCTAGCGGAGAAACCAAGCACTTGTAAACTGGAAGGCGGAACGAATGTTGCTGGTATGCCTACAATGGGCGGCGGCGGCGCGACCGGCCCGGCTAGCGGATTTGACGGGTTAGCCAATTCCGTTGAAACACCTTGCAAAGATATCGAGCGACCGAAACGTTTGATTAAACGTTGTGCGGTTGCTAGCGGTCGCGTGTAGTCAAATTCGCTCATACTCGGATTGACCTAAGTGTAAATGCGTCGCTACGCATTAGTGGACGCAATAGCGCATCAACCAACGGTAATCTAGGAAGCAATCCTAGCGATTGCGCTATTATCTCGGAATATTCTGTTTCGATTGGTCCTATCTTTTCGCGCTTAACAAATGCGGACGTGTTACCAGTGGGCATAAGAACTATACCGGTTGAAATGTATATACATAATTGACATTGCGCGGCGATCAATTCGCGAGGTATTTTATCGGAAGGAAATGGCGCGTGCGGATATGACATATAAATGTAAGCATTTTTTCGCGGCCATGATAATGATTGCACGCCCGGTTCTACCGGCTCACCTACATATTGCGGCCCTAAACTTTCTAGATAATCCATTGCGTTAATAGCCATGGCGGCAATAGCGGTTTCATCTAATGGCGAACTAGAATTTAACGAAACACCGCGCGTTTCGGCGTAAGTAATTATTTGTTCAACAGTAGCGTATGAATTAGCATTTTCGACTATTGAACCATCTTCGATTATTAGTTCAATCATTTAACCATTCTTTCGTTGGTTCGCCTAGTAATCGCGCCGTATAGCCACTGAAAGACCTTACCTTATCTCGCAATCTAGGTAAAGCATTCTCCCACGCCGGTATAAATGCGTTGTAACTATTCCACGGTTGATCTTGCGTTTTATAGTAATGTGGTGAGTTGTTCATGGGTACGCCCGCCAATATTATTTTATCGGCGTAAAATAATTCCATCGCTATTTTAACGGCGTATAAACCGCTTGATCCTGAATATTTCATTTCCGGCCATAAATAAGGCAATACATCGGTAACGCAATCATTAACTTTATGAGCAATAACTTTTCCGGGTAATGAATAATTGCGTCTTTTTCTTTCATTAAGCCATATATTCATTTTTGCAGGATGCAATGTAATAGCAGCATCAACGCGACCG
>Ga0172380_10001098_pt1 | contig 48084 bp, 48 predicted proteins | sample Leawe162metaG_FD_119747 | JGI IMG/M metagenome (GOLD analysis project Ga0172380, IMG submission 119747) | Leachate microbial communities from a municipal landfill in Southern Ontario, Canada - Leachate well 162 metaG | ecosystem: Engineered > Solid waste > Landfill > Unclassified | place... | reverse complement strand
GTAAGATTTTTGTCCGTTAGGGCCATTGATGCCTCCTTGTCGATAATAACTATGCACCATGGATACTGACGGGTCTATATGGCCCAGGACCTCTTGAAACATACGCAGGGAGTCTTAGTCCCGGCATTATGGTCTCCCGATTTAAGAGGCAGCCAGATTAAGACTCACCATCAACCAGGGTTTGCATACTCGCAATAGTGTAGATTATAATTTTCTGCAAGTCAAGACCTATTTACAGAACAAGGATGGACTATTTCGTTGGACTATGAATACGATAAGCAGCCCATGGTGCGCAGTGTCATCAGCATCGTCGCCTGTCTGCTCATCGGGTTAACGCTCATATTTGCAGGAGGCGGCAAGCTGGCCAACCTTGGCCAGATTCCCGGGCAAACAGAATTCCTGGACAGGATCATCCCTGACTTCCTCATGACCCCTGAATTTGCCAGATTCATCGGCCTGATCCTTATACCCTGGATACTGCCTGTCTTTGAGGTTCTCATCGGGCTCATGCTGGTCATCGGAATCTGGCCCCGCTTCATGGCCATACTGGTGCTGCCGATGGTGCTGGGTTTCATGGCCAATAACTCCTACATGATCTCACAGGGCCTCGATAAATACCCGGATTGCACCTGCTTCGGCGTCTGGGAAGAGTGGCTGGGGGGATTAACCCCTATCCAATCGATGTATTACGACGTAGCCCTCTTTATCCTGGCTGTCATCATCATAATTGTTCATCCGGGGTCCTTCTTCGCTCATCAGATATGGATCAATAAATTGATATCCAAAGACAAGTTTTAATCATCAGCTTTCCCCTTTGAAACTGGAGGTGATCTAACTATGTTCTCAAATCTGCGTTTTCGCCTGGCGCTTGTAAGCGCGCTCGGCTTAATCCTTATCGCCGCCCTATCCGGATGCAGCGGGCAATCGAACACACAACCTGTCCAGGCGCCCCAGGAGCCGGTTAACAACCCACCCGTGATTACCGACCTTCATGCCGACACTGCGGTAGTTCAGCCCCTGGGCAAAGCAAATGTTATATGTACTGCCGGCGATGCCGACAGCGATGAGCTTGTTTACCGCTGGACCACCAGCGGCGGCATGGTCGACAGCACGGGCGCTGCCGTGACATGGACGGCCCCCGGAGATCCCGGCAGCTACTTGATTACCGTGGTGGTCAGCGATGGAAAGGGCGGGGCGACCTCCCGGGATACCACCGTTATGGTGCCGGAAAAGCCCAACAACCCTCCGGCGATAACTGCTATCAAGTTCATGCCGGCAGGACGTACAATCACATTAAAACGTAATCCAACTGACGCGGAAAAGAAGAATTATCCACCAATAATGAAAAGAACCGATACAGCATATTTTGAATGTGTCTCCACGGATCCAGATAACGATACACTGGCATATATGTGGAAGGCATCCGGCGGGCAACTGACCGGAGGAGGCCCAAAAGTATTATGGCGTCCTCCTTATGATGCTGCCGACTATACAATCACATGCGAAATATCTGACGGAAAAGGTGGCTCTGATTCTTTCACCATCACCATCAGCGTGCACTGCTGCAGCGGTTAGCGCGGCCGGTTATATTTTCACCAGACTGATGTCGCCCCAGGCGCCCATATTGCTTCCGGCTATTACAACGATTCCGCTGATCCCCTTGATTCTGCGGCCGAGATCAAGCGCGGCATCCACGTCCCTCTCGCTTTTCACCGCGTTGCCCACTGCCGTCGCCGCGGCATCGGCCAGCGCGGCAGACGGAGCGACGACTACTGCGGCGTCCGCCATACCCAGGCTGAGTGACGGTCCTACTCTCCCGGATGAAGTGCAGACCCCCAGCGGCGTACGGTCCGGCTCGACCTCGATAGCCAGCTTGCCTGTAAACACGGATTCGCCGGCATAAATGGCGATCACGCTCTTCCTGCTGACTTTGAGGTAGATATCGCCGCCATTCTCCACAATTACTTCGCCGGACGAACGCAGCAGTTCTTCCCCTACCATCTGTGCAACGGCGCCGGCCACCGCCGCCATCGGGCCGACGTTGGCCAGCCGGGCGGCCTGTTCCATCCTCTGTATGATCTCAGGCGCATCTTTCCCCACCTTCAAAGGCTCCAGGCTGTGCAGGAATACAGGATGCGCCCTGATGTATCTCTCCAGCGGGCCCCGTACCTCTTTGATGGCAGCCACAGCTTCAGCGCTGAGGTCTTTCGAGGCGCGTATGAAAAGGTCCGTTTCCTTCACAGCAGCCTGAAAGGAGACAAGGTCTGCGTCCTTGATGCTGTGGCGATACGTGCGTTGTTCGTACATACCATTCCCGGGCGCACCTGAAGGTACGCCCCTACCTCGCAGGGGCGGGATTTTGAATCCGCCCGTTTAGAATTTGAGTTCCATGGCCCTGGGCGGGCAGGCCCTTACGCACAGCTCGCATACAATGCATTTTGAATTATCGAAGAGTACCTTGCGTGTCTTCTCCTCCAGCGTGAACGCCCTTGTAGGGCACATGGCTATACATGCTCCGCAATGGGTGCATCTGTCGTCGTTGCGCCATACGTCCTGGCTGAGGTACTGTATCTCAAGTCCCGCTTCACGCAGGTATTTCATGCCGCGGTTATAGTCCTTCTGTTCACCGGTCAACTCCATGATCATCAGACCTTCCTCGCCCGGGGAAATAGAAGCCTTGAGAATATTGAAATCGAGCCCGAACTCCCTGATGAGGCCGCTGACGATGGGTTTGTCAATGGTCTGCTGTGGAAAATGCAATACTATTTTCTTCGCTACCTTCATAATCTTTGCCTCCTTCAGGGCAACGGCCTTTCCTCGAGGGCTTTGAGCTTGATGCCGGATTCCACTCCGGGAAGGGGAGCAACCGGTTCACTCAACAGGAACCTGCCGCTGCTGATCCATTGCTTGAGCGTGGATGCGATCTCCACTGCTCCGGGGTAGCTCGAAAGCGACGCTGTCGGGACATCTTTGCCTCCTACGTTGATCTTTCCCGATTTCAGATCAGCATAGCTGACCTCGGCCAGCACAGCCGGCTTCCTGTTGGGATAGGCATCGGAATAGTCCACCACCGGCGCAAGTATATCCGCGTCGGTCACCAGCGTGTACTGAAGTATCTCCTCGCTCAATACGGGTATCGGCACACCTATGCCGACGGTCAATGTTGCGCCATAGCCCAGGAAACTGGTGCCCACCAGCCATTTGGCATTCATTTGCTTGAGGTCGCCTATCACCGCCAGCGTGCCCGCGCCGCGCGTGGGCACGCCCTTCTCAGTGCGGGGTGCGGACGGATTATGCTGCGTTCCGTGCCATGCCACATAACCGACGCCACCGCCCAGGAAGATGCGTGTGCCTATACCTATCGTTTTGTACAGAGGATCGTTCATCAACGGGGCAAGCTGGCCCGCAGAGCAGAAATTGGCATTGCCCAGCCTGGGCTTGAGAACGCCCATATACGTATAAATCATACGACTGCTAACGTTTACGGCCACGTTGTAGTTCTGGTAGGCATTGCGCAGGTTAAACAGGGTGGCCTCATTGATGGTCTTGATATTGATCAATGTCTCCAGCTTCTTGCGCGGGTAGCAATCCGTGCCGTAGCCGCTGGCCACCATCCGGATATCCTTTCCCGCCACAAGCTCCTCGATCACGTGGCCGCCGCCGTAGTTAAACTCTCCCGGGTAAATCCTGTTTTTCGGGTCGTCGTCCGGCATGGCCGTGGCGCCCAGTATGATATCAACGGCCGCTACACCCGTATAAGCCGGCACATCATTGAGATAGACCCTGCCACCGCCCACTTTCATCCTGGGTTTGGTATGGCCAAGATTCATATAGGCGCTGGAGGAGCACATCGGGCCGAAAGTCCCGGTGGTCACAACATCGATCTCTTTAGCTGCCGCTGCGACTCCTTTCTTGCGGGCGATGCCGATCACTTCTTCAGCAGTGACCACGACCGCCCGGCCTTTTTTGATTTTTTCATTGATCTCTGCGATCGTCCTGGCCATATCTCCCTCCTTTATAAAATTACAGGCCCGCACGGTGAAGCTGTTCCGGCTGCCTCAGCCGCAGCGGGCGGTGGTTGTTCTGCGAGGTACGCTGCCTAAATTCTAATGCCTGCCGTACTTTTCGTAAAATACGAGCTCCGACATTTCCCTGCGCGGCGGCCCTTTTGACTCGCCGGCGGGATAGCCGAGCGGCGTCATTTCCACCGAGACCACGCCCTCCGGCAGGCCGAGTATGGCGTCTATCTTTTTAGAATCCGGTATAAATCCCACGTGCACCGTGCCCAGGCCCAGGGCACAAGCCGCCAGCGCCAGGTTTTGCATGGCGATGCCGACATCGAACATAAACCACTCTCCCCTGTCGGTCACCGTCACACCTTTATAGTATCCTGATTTACCCAGCTCGGCGCAGGCCACAATAGCAACAGGCGCCTGTTTGATAGCCTCAGCGGCAGGATTGCCCTTATTCAGACATTCCGCTAACCGCGCTTTGGTTTCGGGATCCTTCACAACCACGTAGCGTGTGCACTGCGTATTAGCCCAGGATGGCGCCCAGCGGGCGGCTTCCAGCACCCTGTTGAGAGTATCATCGGAAACAGGGGTATCCTTGTACCGGCGCACGCTACGCCTGCTGTAAATGGCTTCGAAAGTATCCATCGCAGTATTCTCCTGCCTGTTATTTGGCGTCCTTCAGAAGCGCGATAAGCTCATCCGGCCGCATCTCCTGTTGTTCGCCCGTTTCCATGTTGCGCACCATCGTGGTGCCGGCTTTCATTTCATCGCCCCCGATGATAGCCGTGTACCTGACACCGGCGGTATTGGCATTTCTGAGCTGAGCCTTGAGACTGCGCTCGCCCGAAGAGGTCAACAGCGAGATGCCTTCGCCGCGCAGCGCCGCCGACAGCTTTACAGCCTCCACCCTGGCATCCTCCCCCAGGCAGGCGATATAAACCGCCGGCCTATCTCCAGGGGTTACCTTGATATTCTGCGTCTTCAAGTTCAGTACTATGCGCTCCAGCCCGGCGGCGAAACCTATGCCCGGCACAGTCTTGCCCCCTATCATGGCGATCAAATCATCATAACGGCCCCCGCCGCCCAGCGCGCTCTGCGATCCGCCGTCGGCAGGTTGAATCTCAAATACAGTTTTAGTGTAGTAATCCAGCCCCCTGACAAGCCTGTGGTTTAAAACAAATTTGATATTCAGGGCAGCGAGATAATTCCTCAATGAGTCGAAGTGTTGGCCGCATTCCGGGCAAAGATAGTCGGCGCTTTTGGGGGCCAGATCGGCTGCAGACTGGCAGTCAGGCTTCTTGCAATCCAGCAGCCTTAAAGGATTCTTCTCAAGCCTGACGCGGCAGTCGTCACACAGATGTTCTCCCAGCGGAGCGTAGTGTTCCTTCAATTTTTGCAAATGGCCCGGGCGACACTTTTTACAGCCGATGCTGTTTAACTGCAGCGAGAAATCCGTCAGTCCCAGCGACCCGAAGAAGCTGAGCGCCATCTGGATTACTTCTGCATCAAGCAAGGGAGATTGTTCCCCGATGGCCTCGCAGCCGAACTGGTGGTGCTGCCGGTAACGTCCCGCCTGTGGTCTCTCGTAGCGAAAGATATCGGCGAAATAAAACAGCTTTACAGGCTGAGGGAGGTTATCCATGCCGTGCTCCAGATAAGCACGGCAAACGGGCGCAGTGCCCTCCGGCCTTAGGGCCATTTCGTTATCACTGCGGTCCTTGAAGATATACATCTCCTTGCTAACGATATCCGTGCCCTCTCCCACGCTACGCAGAAAGAGGCCCGCCTCCTCAAAAGCAGGAGTGCCGATGCGGCTGTACCCGTACAGGCGGCAAATCTCCAGCGCCCTGTCTTCGATATAGCTCCAGTAGGGCTGTTCCTCCGGCAAAGTATCGGCTGTGCCTCGCGGTGCTTTAAACAAATGCGTTCTCCCTCTCAGGCCATTATTATATTACAGGCGGTCATAAAAATGCTCATTCTCCCACTTCTTCTGCGATCCAGTCCAGGTAATCGGCGTTCCCCGCCATGACAGGCAGCGCTATCACCTCGGGTATGGAATAGCTGTGGACGCTTTTCACCGTGTCTATGATATCTTTAACACGTGACGCCCTGGTCTTGATGATCAGCATCACCTCGTCAGCCGCATCGATTTTACCCTGCCACCGGAATAGAGAAGATATCTTGGGAACGATGTTAACGCAAGCAGCCAGGCGCTTATCCAGAATAATAGACGTGATCTTGTTGCCTTCGTCCAACCCGGACACAGTTACCAGCACAACCGCAAAGCCGGTCGTCTCCGCCATACCGCAACCCCCTTATCATCAATTATTTTTTAATGGCAGCGTACTTGTACATATAAGAGACCGCCCTGATAGCTTCCCTGAGTGACGCGGCCACAGGAAATCCAGCATCCTCGCACATCTTCTTGGCTAATAAAGTCATCCGCCGTTCCGCCTCGTTATCAGTATAGGCATCTATGGCCACCGTTATTATTACCAGCCTGCCGGCCTCATCGCGTGCGAAGCGGCAGCCGGCCAGAAAATCCTCGGTTATGGCTCTCAGTTTCTCCTCGGTGCCATTACCCCACATCATGGTCATAAACCTTATTATGTCGAATTGTAGAATAATAGAATGAATTTGTTTCTCGCCCGCCACTATGCGCAGCACATCTGACAGCCTGCCTTCGCCCGAGTGCCTGTAAAACAGTTGCCACGAATCGAGCGGATTGCCTATCATAGTGCCTGCAGCCGGGACAAACGTCCTCAGTTCATCCACAGCCTTGCGGGAAAACTGCGGGATCTGGAGCCCTGCCTTCACGCACATGTCACTCTGAACCACGGCGAATCCGCCGGAGTATGTAACGATTGCTACTCCGTTTCCGGACGGCACCCTGGATAAGTCCATTGCATTGGTAGTATTGAGCAGGTCATCTATATCGTCTACCTGCACCACGCCGCTCTGTCTGAACATGGTCGACCATGTCTCTCCCGTTCCGGCCAGCGAACCCGTGTGTGAGGAAGCCACCCTGCCACCCGCCCCGGTGACGCCGCCCTTGAGCGCAACCACCGGCTTTTTAGCGGCCGCATATTCCAGCGCAGACCTCAACCGCCTCCCGTCACGGATGCCTTCGATATAAAGGGCGATAACGCTGGTATCGGGATCATCCGCCAGGTATTCAAGAAAATCGGGGCAATCGAGATCAACAGCGTTGCCATAGCTGACCATCTTACTGATCTTCAAATTCATTGTCCTGCCGGCATAGACAAACAACTGAGCAAAGGTGCCGCTCTGGGAGATGACGCCTATATTCCCCTCCACATTGGTGGATGCGGGATTAAACGACAGGCCGGATTTGGGGCAATATGTTCCCATGCAGTTGGGCCCGATGATCCTTAGCTTACCCCGCGCCATATCGGCCAGCTCTTTCTCACGCTTGATGCCCTCCGGCAGCCCGGTCTCGCTAAATCCCGATGTGAATAAATGAACGCCTTTAACTCCCTTTTTAATACAGTCGCTGACGGCGCTCAATGCGAACCGAACCGGGACCGCTATGACTGCATAATCAATGGGGGCATCTGTATCCAAGACGCTTGCATATGATTTCCTGCCCAGCACTTCCTGGTAGTTGGGGTTCACCAGGTAGAGCCTGTCGCGCATTTTAGTCGCAAGCAGAGCGTAGGTGTAGCCGTCTGTTGGAGAAGCTCCTATGATTGCTGTATTGCGGGGGAAAAAGATGCTGTTCAGTTCTTGAAACTTAGAGGTATTCATGTTTCTTCCTTTCTAACGGCGCTGGGAAAAAAACGGCTTATCAAGGATACATTTTACAGGGCGTGAAGTTCAACTTTGCACTCGGGCGGCTCATACAAAATAGGACCCACCGGGTGGGACGGTGGATCCTATTTGATTACTTATTTTGGTGTTTTTAGATTTCTCTGGCGAAAATCTTCTCTTTGAGTATCTCGAACTCGTCGCGCGTGAGGACGCAGGTATTAGCGTCTTCGCCGATCTCGACTTTGTCTTCGAATACGGTTACTGCCGGGCAGCAGGAGCCTTCGCGGCACAGTTTCACAATTTTCATCTAAGTACCTCCAGATATTTGGTCATTGCGCTGACGGTTTGCCCCACCAGCAATCAGATTCTTACTGAATATCCGGTACCGCCAGTTAAAATATGATAATACCCCTGAATACGGCATGCAAATGACCGAAGTCACATTAAATACGGAAAACATTTGCCACAGGTTGCAGCCATGCTTTATCATACAATTGACCGGAGAGTGTATGGATCCCACTCTATTATTCACCAAGGCCAGGGAATACCTGCCTCCCGACAAGCTGGCTGTCGTGGAGGCTGCCTATAATTATGCCCTCAAGGCACATGACGGGCAGAAGCGCAAATCCGGCGCGCCCTTCCTGGAACATCCCCTCCAAACTGCCATAACCCTGGCCGACCTGCAGCTCGATGCCTCCACACTGGCTGCCGCACTCCTGCACGACGTTCCTGAAGACTGTAATATACCGATCTCACGGCTGGAAAAACAGTTCGGTCCGGATATCAGCAAGCTGGTGGACGGGGTGACCAAGCTGAGCAGGCTGGCATGGAAGCGCGATATAGCAGTCAGCAGCCGGGAGACGCAGGCGGAGAACCTGCGCAAGATGCTTATCGCCATGGCTGAGGACCTGCGCGTGGTATTCATCAAGCTGGCTGACAGGCTGCATAATATGAATACGCTGGAGGCATTACCACCCGAAAGGAGACAGGCCATTGCTCAGGAAACTCTGGAGATATATGCCCCGCTGGCTCACAGGCTGGGCATATGGGAGATCAAGTGGCAGCTTGAAGACCTTTCTTTCCGATACCTGCAGCCGGAGGAGTACCGCAAAATCGCGCGTATGGTGGCGGTACGCCGGTCGCTGCGCGAAGGATTTATCGATGACGCCGCCCGAGTACTGCGCGACGAGATGGTCATAGCCGGCATCCAGGGAGAGGTATACGGACGGCCCAAGCACATCTTCAGTATCTTCAACAAGATACAGAGGTATACAGCTATCGGCAGGAGCTTCGGTGATATCCACGACCTTTTCGCCCTGCGCGTGCTGGTCAACACTATCCCTGACTGCTACAAGGTGCTGGGCATCATACACAATACCTGGCACCCGATCACAGAAGAATTCAACGACTATATAGCCAATCCCAAAGATAACGGGTACCAGTCTTTGCACACCACTGTAATGGTGGGCGACGGCGCCTCCACGCCTCTGGAGATACAGATCAGAACGTACGAGATGCATCGCATGTCGGAATACGGCGTTGCAGCTCACTGGCGATACAAAGAAGGGGCCAAGCCGGACCTGAATTTCGAGGAGAAGATCTCCTGGCTGCGCCAGCTCATCGACTGGCAGAGCTCGCTGGACAGCGAAGAATTCCTGACCTCATTGAAAGAGGACTTTTTCGTCGACCAGGTCTTTGTCTACACGCCCAAAGGGGAGATCAGGCCCTTCCCGCGCGGAGCTACACCCCTGGATTTCGCCTACCGCATCCATACAGACCTCGGCCACCGCTGCATCGGCGCAAAAGTCAACGGCAAGCTGGTTCCCCTCAACTACGAGCTCAAGAACAGCGATATAGTCGAGATAGTAGCCAGCAAGGCCGAGAAAGCGCCGAGCCTGGACTGGATCAATCCGGACCTGGGTTTCGTCAAGACCGCCCATGCCAAGGAGAAGATCCGCGCCTGGTATAAAAAGCAGGAGCGCACGCAAAATATTGAGCGGGGCAGGTCGATACTGGAAAAAGAGCTCAAGCGCATGGGTGTCGATGTGGCCAACTACGAGGAGCTTGCGGGGCAGCTCAATTTCGATACTACCGATGACTTCCTGGCCTCCGTGGGTTACGGCGGCATCACGCCTCATCAGATCGCCACTAAGCTGGCGGGAGAGCCGGAGGTGATCCCGCTGGCCAAACCCACGGCCGCACCTGCGCAGCATAAGGGCTCGGGCATACAGGTACTGGGAGTAGGCGACCTGCTCACGCACCTTGCTCAATGTTGCCATCCGGTGCCCGGTGATGATATTATCGGGTACATTACGCGTAGCCACGGCATCACCGTACACCGCAAAAACTGCATCAACGTTATCAACGAAGAGGAGCAGGAGCGGCTGATCAATGTGAGCTGGGGCCAGATGGAGGACGTGTACCCGGTTGATATACAGGTGGAAGCTTTCGACCGGGTGGGGCTGTTGCGGGACATTACCACGGCGGTAGCCGAAGAAAAGATTAATATTACCAGCGTAAGCACCCAGTATAATGACGATGTGTTCACCATGTTTGCGACAATAGAGATCAAGAGCATGGCTCAGTTGAATCACATATTAAACAGGCTTATGAGCCTGCGTGGCGTTATCAATGCCACCAAGGCCCATACTGCCAGGATGAACGTCAGTTCATGATATCAAAGGAGGTAGTCACAATTGCCCAAGACTAAGACAGCGGAAAAATCAGCCCGATCTGCTGAAAGGAAAGCAGAGCGCAATAAGGCCATCAGGAGCGGTACCAAGAGCAAGCTCACCAGAGCGGAAAAATTAATTGCCACTAAAAAAGGCGCTGAGGCCGGCGGGGCGGTAACCGAGGCCATAAGCTCCCTGGACCGGGCGGCCAAACGCAAAGTTATTCATGCCAATACTGCAGCCCGCAAGAAATCGCGCCTGATGAAGAAATTCAACGCGTCTAAAAAGAAATAACACTTGCGCAGGAGGCCGGCCAGTGACTGACGATTTGTTATCCCATTTTCAGTCCGTAGGATCGGATCTCTACAGCCGCGGCATGGTTTCCGTACACGGCGGCAACCTGAGCGTCAGGGACGAGGACAGCGTCGTAATCACGCGCAGCGGCAGCCGCCTGGGTTACCTGTCTGAATCGGACCTGATCAGGACCGGCCTCGAAAAAGATGACGAAAATACCCGCCTCGCTTCGACGGAACTGCAGGTGCACCGAGCTATCTACCGAAAGGGATTGTTCAAGGCCATCGTACACAGCCACCCGATTCATGCTACAGCCCTCTCCTTCGTCCGGCATGTCATCCATACCGAGGATGAGGGAGGAAAGCTCTTTATCCCCGAAGTGCCGGTAGTAGGATTCGGCCTGGAGCCTCAGCCGGGCGGAGCGGCAGATGAGATCGCTGAGGCGCTGAAAACGCATGCGGTGGTCATGGTGCACCGCCACGGCAGCTTTGCCAGAGGCATGACCCTTGAGGAAGCCTACGTTATTACAGAACTGCTTGAGATCAGTTGCCGCATACTCTGCCTGGTGAAGAACTTAAAAATCCAGCAGCTGTAGGGGCGTACCTTCAGGTGCGCCCATTAAACCGGGCGGGTTTGAAAACCCGCCCCTGCATTGTTCCGCAAATGCTCCAGGACATATTATACCGGCGGCGTGGGCGGCGCCGGTCTCCGGCCCTGTTTGAACTTCTCCAACCCTTCGAACATCTCCACGTCCCGGAAAAACTCGGCGTGTATATCTTTTTCCCGCTTGATGCCCCGCGGCAAATCGAGGGCCAACCCCTCGTAAGCCGCCCTGCGGTCATTAATCAGGCTGGTCCACGGGTACTCCGCCATCCTAACAGCCAGCTCAGCCGCCCTGTCCAGGGCAGCCCCGTCAGGCACTATCTCTTGAATCAGGCCCATCCTCAACGCATGCTCTGCGTTAATCATGGCGCCGCTCTCGATCAGGTAGAGCGCATTGCCCAGCCCCACGATGCGGGGCAGCCTTTGCGTGCCGCCGTCGATAAGCGGTACACCCCAACGGCGGTTGACCACACCGAATTTTGCCCCGGCAGACGCGATGCGGAAATCGCACCAGCAGGCTAATTCCAGCCCTCCCGCCAGGCAGTATCCATTGACGGCAGCTATGGTCGGCTTGCCTAAATCGGTGATGCGGCTGAATCCCATAGGGCCGCTTCTCCCGGCGCCCCTTCTCTCTATTAGACCCCTCGCTGCTTTCAGGTCGGCGCCCGCACAGAAGGAAACATCCCCTGAGCCTGTCAGCACCATGACCCTGAGACCTTTATCGTGCCTGAACTCGTTCACAGCCGCTTCCAGCAGGCCGGCCGTCTCGGCGTCCACGGCATTGCGGGCTTCGGGCCGGTTTATCCTCACCACAAGGATCTGTCCGCGCCTCTCTATCTCAACCTTCGCCATCGTTGACTCCTACTGGTAGCGCAGCGATTCCACGGGGTCCATACCGGCTGCATGGACAGCCGGGTAGAGTCCGGATGCTATGCCGATAAAAGTGGACACGGCCAGTGCGACCAGCACTATATCGAGCGAAAAAGGCGCCTGAACCGTATAGCCTCCCAGTTTGACACCGGTCACCATAAGCACAAAGAGAAAAGCGACAAGTATACCGATGATGCCGCCGGATACGCTTAGTATGGCGGACTCGACCAGGAACTGCTTCACGATGTCCACCCTCCTCGCCCCGATAGCCTTTCTAATACCGATCTCGCGCGTCCGTTCCGTGACCGAAACCAGCATGATATTCATGATGCCTATTCCACCCACAACCAGAGAAATGGCGCCGACGCTGGCCAGGAAAAGCTGAAAAATCTCCAGCGCCTGTTTCATCTGATTGATGATATCGCGCATATCCATGACATAGAAATCGTTGTCCTCACCCTCGCGGATGTGGTGGCGCTGCCTGAGCACAGATACCGCCTCGTCCTTGGCGCTGTCGATATGGGCAGGCGAGAGGGCCCTGACAGCGATAGTCTGCACCGGCCGGCCTTCAGTGGTGGTCTCGCCCATCAGCTTGGCCTGCATGGTCGTCAGCGGGATCATGATGAAGTCGTCCGCACCCGGCAGGAACCCTCCCTTGGCCTCCAGTACGCCAACGACCTCGAAATTCCGGCCGTTTATGCGTATGTTTTTACCCAGCGGATCCTCGTCCTTAAACAGATTACTTTTAGCCGTTGCGCCCAGCACAGCCACACTGGAACCCGACATAATATGCTCATCCGTTATATACGAACCCCTCTCAATGGGATAATCGATGATGCTGCGGATATTGGGCATAGCTCCCATTACATCCGTGCCGACTTTCTCGTTAGCATAGGTGACAGTCGACATCTTTTCCGTCATCGGGGATACCAGTGCCACAGAGGGCAGCCGGCTGGAGTTCTCCAGGGCCAGGGCATCTTCCATAGTCAATTTCCGCGTTATACCGGACATCTGGTCAATCATCTGGGAGGCGCTGGTGATATAAATGGTCTCAGCGCCCAGGCTTTTAAAAATGCCCATCAGGTTAGCCTCGTGTCCCCGTCCGAAGGAGATCATGAACACGACCGAGCTGACACCTATAACGATCCCCAGAATGGTAAGCGCGGAACGCATCTTGTTCGAGCGCAGCACCTGGATTGATACCTGCAGACAGTCCCTGAAACTCATTATTACTATTATATTGCAAATTTATTTCAGAGACCTGCCGCAGTTTCGGCGGTGTATATCTGGCTATATTTTCAGTGATGCTGTTATAATTATCGCAGAGAGAATGTACGGTATCTGATAAGTGAGGTGGCTATGAACGTTCTATTAATCATCGGCATCATCCTGCTGGTACTCTGGCTTTTAGGCTTCATCGCCATTCCCGGCCTCGGCTGGCTGATCAATATTGCCCTCATCATCGGTATTATATTGATCATCATCTGGTTGCTGAAGAAGGTTTTCAAGGTATTTTAGCCGGCAGGCGGCTTATCATCTTTGATGCGGCGCCCGCCATATTTTTTCTTTAACTCTATTGTATAGCCCGTCTGAATGGCGTCGAATCCGTACTTATCTCGCACCCGGTCGATGGCACGGTCCAGTTTCTCCAGCCTTTTTGTCTCGGCATCGAACAGGCTGAGTTGCGTTTCAGCCCCGGTCAGGTTGGAGACTTCCAGCCCGATAAGCCTGACCGGCCGGTATTTTTTCGCTAAAGTTGATTCCAGCAATTGCAAGGCTGCCCGGAAGATAGCATCGTCCAGGTTGGTGGCCGTTCTGGAAGTCGAACCCCGGTTAACAGTCTCAAAATCAGCATATCTGAGTTTGAGAGTTACAGTCCTCGCCATTTTATCCATATCCCTCAGCTCGGCGCCCAGCTTCTCTGCGAAGTAACGAAGTGTAGCTTTAAGCATGGCCGAATCCACGCTATCCTGCTCGAAGGTGGTCTCACGGCTGACTGATTTGGCTTCGCCTCTCTCTTCAACAGGGCTGTCGTCGAGGCCGCGGGCGTGCTGCTGCAGCCACACCATACCATCCCCGAATCGTGTCTTAAACAAACCGTCCGGCATATCCGCCAGCTGGCCGATTGTCTGAATTCCCATCGATCGCAGTACTTTGCCGGTCTTATCCCCTACACCGGGCAACTTCTCCACCGGCATAGGGGCCAGAAAGCTCCTTTCCTGACCCGGCATTACCTCAACCAGCCCATCCGGTTTTCCGGCATCGGAGGCCACCTTGGCCACAACTTTACACGGGGCAATACCTGCCGAGGCCACCAGACCGGTCTCCTTTCTTATTCGCTCTTTGATCCTGGAAGCAAGCTCCCGCCAGGAGCCGAAATTCTGGCAACCGGTTACATCGAGATACGCTTCATCAAGCCCGCCGGATTCGATAGATGGACTGTAATCGCCCAGTATCCGCATGAACTTATGCGAGAACTCGGCATAACTGTGATAGTTGCCCGCCAGGAAAACGGCCTGCGGGCAGAGGCGCCTGGCCCTGGACAGCGGCATGGCAGCGTGTATCCCGAACTTGCGTGCCTCGTATGAAGCCGAAGCCACCACACCCCTACCTTCCGGTCTGCCGCCGACTATCACGGGCTTACCCCGCAGGGCTGGATTAAGCACCTGCTCTACAGTGACGAAGAAAGCATCGAGATCGATATGGAAAATGCTGCGCAAGGTTTCTTTTCCGGCATCACCCATTTGGGGCATCCTCCGCGTATATGCCTAAACGCCACGGAATTTGTTGATGCTGTCACGAATCTCTCGTGCAGCCTGGCGGGCCGCCTGCGCATAGCCGGGTCCCCGGGAGGCATAGATCACCTGCCGGGTAGCCGAGATAATGGCCTCTTCCCCGAAAGCGTTGGCACCGTACCTGACGGACAGCTCCAGATCCCCACCCTGGGCTCCTATACCGGGTATCAGCAGAGGCATATCAGGGCATAGCTTCCTTATCTCCTTCAACTCCTCAGGATATGTAGCGCCCACCACCAGCCCCACATTGCCGCCCTTGTTCCAATCGCGGGCGCGCAGCGCGACCGACTGATAGAACTTCATGCCGAAATTGTCCACTAAATCCTGGAAATCAGAGGCGCTGCTGTTGGAAGTGCGGCAGAGAACAAATATGCCCTTGTTCCGATAATCGAGAAAAGGCTTTACCGAATCGTAGCCCAGGTAAGGGTTGACCGTCACGGCATCGAATTTATAATAATCGAAAAGCGCCCTGGCATAGGCGGCCGCCGTGTTGCCTATGTCCCCCCTTTTGGCATCGCCGATAACCGGGATATCCCGTGGAATGTAGGCCACGGTTTTCTTGAGCGTTTGCAACCCGCGTATACCCATAGCCTCATAGAAGGCGAGGTTGGGTTTATAGCAACAGACCAGGTCGGACGTTGCATCGATGATCGCCCGGTTGAACTCGAAGACGTCCTTGACGGGCAGCTTAGAGGGATCGGGATCCAGCCCAACGCACAGCAGGCTGCGGTTGCGCCGCGAGGCATTAAGTAGACGGCTGACAAACTCCACGGCTTAATTATATAATAATTATCTGATGATTAGCCTGGCCTGGATAGCCGCGGGGCTGATACTCGGCTCATTGCCTTTCTCCGTCTGGATCGGCAAAATATTCCTGCGCAGGGATATCCGGGAATACGGCGACGGCGCGCCCGGGGCCACCAACGTGGCCCGGGCCGGCAGCAAACCTCTATACGTGATCGCTGCCCTGCTGGACGCCTTCAAAGGCACGGTGCCCGTGTGGCTGTCCCAGTTGTTATCCGGAGTCGCCGGCTGGGAGCTGGCGGCCGTCGCGGTGGCGCCGGTGATAGGACATGCCTTTTCCCCTTTTCTTGGATTCAGGGGGGGCATGGGCGTCGCGACCACCTTCGGCGTCTGGCTGGGTCTGACAGGCTGGTTGGGACCGTTGGCCATGGCGCTCTGCATCGGATTTATGTTTATTCTTCAGAAGAACTGGGTCTGGGGCTCTGTGTGCGGCATGTTCCTTTTCCTTATTTTCCTGCTGCTTGTCCCGGATCCCTTTATTAAAATGTACAGGGCGCCCCTCTTCTGCGCCGGATTGACACATACCGCTATACTTATTATCAGGCGCTATTCATATTTTAAAAGCTGGCCGGATCCGCAGCCCTGGCTCAGCAAGGTGTTAAAAAAATAATGATTGCCGGCGATCCCCTGCTTCTGCCAAATCTACTGATCGTGCTATGCATGCTCATCATGCTCACCATAGCCGGCATAAATATGCGTACACTGCGCAATTTGAAAGATTATAAAAACCTTGAAGTCCGGCGGCGTATCTCGGTGTTAATCCCGGCCAGGAACGAAGAGGAAAACATCGGCGCCTGCGTCAGGTCATTGCTGGGGCAGGATTATCCCGATTTCCAGGTCATAGTGCTGAATGACGGCTCCACGGACGACACAGGTAAGATACTTGCGGAACTGGCAAAGGCGGACAGCCGTCTCAAGGTTATCAGCGGTCAACCGCTTCCTCCTGAATGGATTGGCAAGCATTGGGCCTGCCATCAGCTATATCGCGCGTCCGACGGCGAACTGCTCCTGTTCACCGATGCGGATACAGTCCATGCGCCCGACACACTGAGATGCTCGGCGGCGGCCCTCCAGGCGGAAAAAGCCGATATGCTTTCCATCATACCCAGGCATAAGCTGGGCAGCCTGGCCGAGAAGCTGATAATGCCAATTTTTGCGCTGGGTGTTTTTGCCAGCAGGCCGCTGTCCGACCGTTTAAGACCCCGCAGCATCACCGTTTTATCCGCCAGCGGAAAGCTGATGCTCTTTCCCCGCAGTTCCTACGAAGCTACAGGGGGATTCGAAGGTATCCGTCAGTTCGTGCTGGACGATTTACAGCTGGCAGAAAAAATAATAGCCTCCGGCATGCGTTATCGGCTTTTCGACGGCACCGACAATGTCTCCTGCCGTATGTATCATAACTGGACGGAATTGCATGAAGGCCTCGCCAAGAACAGCTTTCCCGCCTGCGGATATAATGTGCCGCTCTCCTTTATTACCTGGCTGTGGATCAATTTCGCATTCTGGGCGCCGGTCATAGAACTGGGTGTGCACAAGATGCCGAACTATCCCCCTGTATTATCGCTGGGGCTGGCAGCCATATCCATAATAGCATCGCTGTTACTGTTTACCGGTTATTACCTGCGCTTCAAGCTGCCGCTTTATACAGTCCCGTTTTATCCGGTCAGCGTGTCGCTGATCACGGCAATTTCGTTCTCGTCCATGTACCTCACTCTTTCCGGCCGGGCTACCTGGAAGGATCGCAAATTACCTAAAAGCAAGATTCCATGACTGATCCCCGTAACCTGGGACAATACAAGCCCTGACATTAAGTAGTAGGACCGAATGCATCAAATATTATTCTTGGATATCCTGTTCTACGTACAGTCCACTATAGTGGTCAGCCTGGTTGTACTGTTGACAGTATCGCTATTCAATATGCGGTATCTGCGGCGCCTTTACAGCTACCCGGCGCCCCCCGCCTGGCCGCGCTGCTCGGTGCTGGTCCCTGCCCGTAATGAGGAGGCCAATATCGGAAGGTGCGCCGGCAGCCTGTTGGACCAGGATTACCCCGATTTCCAGGTTATAGTGCTGGACGATAACTCCACCGACCGCACCTGGCAGATACTGCAGGATCTCGCCGCTGAGGATACAAGGCTTGCCCTGATAAAGGGTAAACCGTTGCCCGACGACTGGCTGGGCAAGCACTGGGCCTGCTCGCAGCTTGCCGAGGCCGCAGACGGTGAATTGCTGGTTTTTGTCGACGCGGATACCTACCACGAGCCGGGCATGCTGCGCGGCGCAACCTCTGCCATGATAGCCGAGAACACGTGCCTGATCTCGGCGCTGCCGCGGCAGATCGTTGTCTCATGGTCCGAGCTGCTGAGCATACCGGCTTTTTACCTGGGCATGCTGTGCGGAGTGCCGCTGGAGCTGACCCGCCTTCAGCGTAACCCGCTGCTATTCGCCATACTCGGGCAGTTCCTGATCTTCCGCAGGGACGCTTATGATGCAGCCGGGGGCTATGCGGCGGTCAGGCACAATGTGGTCGACGATATAGCCATCGGCAGGCGGGTGCATGCCATGGGGCTCAAATACAAACTGCTGGACGGAGGCGGCCTGGTCTCCTGCAGGATGTATCGCGATTTCGAACAGACCTGGAAGGGATTGACTAAAAGCACTTTCGCCACCTTCAATTTCGATCCCTTTTTCCTGATACTGATGTATACGCTGGTGCTGATATTCTATGTCAGCCCGCCGATTGTTCTGGGAATAGGTCTGTCCCAGCCGCAAATCCCGCTGGAGATAACGGCCATGGCCGGCATTGCCGTCGTTCTCAACCTGGTGCTCTGGACGGTCAGCAATATACGTTTCCATTTCCCACTATATGTCGTGCTATTCTACCCTTTCAGCGCTATTTTCATGACGGTGGTAGCCTTCGCTTCCATGATTCTGACAATGCAGGGCAAGGCGCTATGGAAGGGCCGCATCATGCCCAAGTTCGTAAAGCTCTGAATCAGTATCCACCATTTTATTCCCTCCGGTAATTGCGTCTATTGCTGCACGACTGACTTCCCGCCGTCCCCGGCAATGCTATAATTCAGTCTGCGATGGACTATAACGCCGCGGCCGCCTATCTCGCAGGACTCACCGATTACGAGGTATCGCCTGCCACAGCCTATAACGCCGCCAATTTCGACCTGCGCAGGGTTGAGCTACTGCTGCGCAAGCTGGGCCTGCCCCAGAAGGGGAGGAAGACGGTACACATAGCAGGCACTAAAGGCAAGGGCAGCACGGCGGCCATGCTGTCCTCTATCCTGACTTCCGCAGGCTACCGCACCGGCCTTTTCACATCACCGCACCTCTATACATGGCAGGAGAGGATCGCCGTTGACGGCCGCCCGATAACAAAAAAGGATTTCGCCCGCCTGGTGAGCGCCGTTCAAAAGCAGGTGCAGAAAATCAATGGGGATGGCCGGTTCGGCAAAATCACGACGTTTGAAGCACTGACCGCCGTGGCATTCCTCTATTTCAGAGACAGCGGCGCAGACTTCCAGGTGCTGGAGACAGGGATGGGGGGCAGGCTGGATGCCACCAACATCGCCGACCCGGACGTATGCGTTCTGACCTCCATCAGCTTCGACCATACCGGGGTGCTGGGCGACACCTTGTCCAAGATCGCCGGCGAAAAAGCGGGGATTATCAAGCCCGGCTGCACGGTGATCAGCGCCCCACAGAAGCCGGAAGCACTGGCGATAATCAAACAAAAATGCAGACAACTTAATTTAGAGCTGGTCCTGGCGGGAGAAGATATAACCTGGAAACGCCGGCGCGGAAATTTGAGCGGCCAAGCTTTTACCCTCCGCAGCAGGAACGGCAGTTATGCGTTGCGAATACCGCTGCTGGGCGATTATCAGATGGAAAACGCCAGCCTGGCAGTGGCAGCCGTGGAGGCGCTGCGTAAACTCGGAGTGATAATAACTTTAGATCATATCGCGTCGGGGCTAAAAAACGTTAAATGGCCCGCGCGCCTGCAGATACTGAAAAGAGCTCCCCTGCTGGTCATAGACGGCGCACACAACGCCTATTCGATGAAAGCCCTTCTCGAATCGGTTAGCAGGTATTTACCTTATAAAAAGCTAATTGTCATATTCGGATCGTCCGGCGATAAAGATATCGAAGGCATGGCAAAAGCGCTGGCGGGGCCGGCATCGAAGGTAATCATCACCAGCTCGGGCCATCCCAGGGCCGCCGACGCGTCGCAACTGGCAGGCATTTTCAGGCGGCAGGGCGTGACGGCGGACATCGGGCGTAATGCCAAAGAAGCGCTGTCGGCAGCGCTGTCCGCCTCCGCAGACGACGACCTCATACTGGCAACCGGGTCGCTATTTCTGGCAGCGGATATCGCGAGAGCCTTCAAGGATGGTAATTTTAGATAAATTGACCCTGCACCGTATCACGGCGCCCGGGAATAATGTAGCTAATTAAGCCTTTTGAGAGGTGTCGGCCGCTACGGGAAGCATCCTTTCGAGCAGGCGCTGCAACGTCATGATGTGAACACACTGGCCCCACTGGGAGAAGAAATGGCAGTTGCAGTTCCAATTACCGTCAGTGAATGACAGGGCATGGCTGTCATTTTCGCCGCGGAAATCGGCTGAGAAATTGTGGATGGTTACTCGCTCGGGCTCCTCTGCATAGCGCTTGGCTTTTTCGATCTTGCCGGCGAGACTGGGTTGCATCGATTACCTCCGCCAAAAGTATATAACGGCCGCTATTAAAAGTCTATCCTGATTTAATAGCCGTTATGTCAACAAATGCGCCTCCGCTGACATTCAGCCATGGCCCCGCTTTGTTTACACCCTATCTAAGGTTATCTGCTAAAATTGATATTTCGGAAAGGCTGATGCAGGACAAACTGTTTTCCGTTATCCGCAAGCTCAAAGCTGATTACGTCGAGGTCCGCCTTGATGAGAGCCAGTCGAGCCGGCTGGTCTTCCGGGGCGAGCGCTTGGAAGAGGCGGGCAGGACGGCCGGCGCGGGCGGCTGCGTGCGCGCGCTGGTGAAAGGAGGATGGGGCTTTGCCAGCTTTAACAGTCCGGGCAGGATGGCGGAGAGCGCTGCCCTGGCGGTGGAGCAGGCCGCCCATGTGGGCAAAGGAAAGAGCGAGTTCAGCCCCGCCCAGGCCGTCGTCGATAAGATTGACGCCGAGTATAAGAAGAATCCTCTGGCAGTCACCCTCTCGGCCAAGAAGTCGCTGCTGGATGAGTATAACCGCATCATGCTTGAAATACCGGACATCCAGACTACCAGCATCGGTTACGGTGATATCAGAAAGAAGGTCATTTTCGCCAACTCCGACGGCTCTTATATTGAGCAAAGCCGCATAGACTTGAACCTGCGCCTGTCAGCCATCGCCAGCCGCAACGGCGACGTCCAGCAGGTCGGCCTGAGTATAGGCAGCAAGGGTGATTTCTCAACCGTGGAAGGCCTGCAGGAGAAGGTGCGGGGCATCGCCCGGCGGGCCGCGGCCATGCTCTCCGCTCCCGAGGTCAAAGGGGGAACCTACACCGTGGTCCTTGACCCGGTGCTGGCGGGCGTATTCGTTCATGAGGCTTTCGGCCATCTCTCAGAAGCAGACCATATCTATGAGAATCCCCAGATGCGGGAAATAATGGTTCTGGGTCGCAGGTTCGGCGGACAACATCTCAATATCGTGGACGGCGCGGCCTTGCCGGGTCTGCGCGGCAGCTACAGGTATGATGACGAAGGGACGCCTGCCGGCAAGACTTATCTGATCAAAGAAGGGGTGCTCAACAGCCGGCTTCATTCCCGTGAGACGGCCGCTAAAATGGGGGAGAAACCCACCGGCAACGCACGCGCTATTAATTATGCCTATCCGCCCATAGTGCGCATGACCAATACCTATATCGAGCCTGGATGCACCACGTTCGACGAGATGATAGGCGGGATCAAGGAAGGTGTTTACGCCAGGGACTGGTACGGCGGCACAACCAGCCTCGAGATGTTCACTTTCTCTGCCGGCGAAGCTTACATGATCAGGGACGGTAAGATCGCTGAGATGATCAGACCGGTGGTCCTGAGCGGCAATGTCTTCACAACGCTGCACAATATAGATGCGATCGGCAATGACCTTGATATGAACCAGGGCGGAGGCTGCGGAAAAGCCGGCCAATCGCCGCTACCCGTCTCCAACGGCAGCCCTCACATAAGAATTCAGAACTGCCTGGTGGGGGGCAAATAAAATGGAAGAGATACTTGAGATCGCCCGCAGGTCTGCAGACAGCGCCGAAGTTTGCCGCGTAACATCCATCAGGACTCCGGTCCAGTTCGAGGCCAACCGCCTCAAGCAGATCCAGACCAAGGAATCGGTCTCCGTCGCCCTTCGCCTGATCAAGAACGGTAAAATGGGCTTCGCCCAGGCCAGCGGCGATATCGCCCCCGCCGACCTGGTTGACATGGCGCTCGAGACCAGCCAGTTCGGCTACACGGTGGATTTCGACTTCCCCGCACTCGGGCCTTACGAAGAAGTCGCCGTCTACGATGCGCAGGTCGAACGTGTCGGTATCGATAGTCTGATCAGCCTCGGCCAGGCCGTCGTCGACGCCGTGTGTGCCAATACGCCCGGTATTCTATGCGAGGGCAGCATATCGCGCGGTATGTCCACCTTCGAAATCGCTGTCAGCGGAGGCGGGCGCGCATCATGCAGGCGCACAAATTTCAGTATCAGCATGGACGGTATGCTGGTCAGGGACGGGGACATTCTGTATGTCGGTGACATACGCAGCTCCTGCCGTCCCGTCACCGACCCTGAGCCGGTTGCGGGCGAGATCATCAGGCAGCTCGACCTGGCCAGGAACAATGCCTCCATCAAGTCGGGCGCCATGCCGGTGATTTTCACGCCTTTCGGCGTGGCAGGTTCGCTTCTGGCCCCTCTCATATCCGCCTTTAACGGCAAGACCGTGCTGGACGGCGCCTCGCCCATCAAAGATAAAAAGGGCGCGGTTATATTCGACAGCCGACTCTCTTTATTCGATGATCCCACCATACCCTACCAGCCGGGAAGCACGCCTTTCGATGACGAGGGGGTGCCGGCAAGGCGCAACGCGCTGATCGACCACGGGACGGTGGTTCAATTCTATTATGACCTGCATACGGCGGCGCTGGCGGGATCATCGAGCACGGGCAATGGCGGCCGCAACGGAGGAATGCCCGCCCCGGCGGTCCACGCGCTGGTGATCGAAGGCGGGAAGACATCCCTGGCCGATATGGTCAAAGATATGAAAGAAGGGCTGATTATCGAGCAAATGATGGGCGCCGAACAGGGAAACATACTCAACGGGGATTTCAGCGGCAATGTGCTGCTGGGTTACAAGGTTGAGAAAGGGGAAATCACCGGCAGGGTCAAGGACACCATGGTCTCCGGCAACGTATATCAGCTATTGAAAGAGGTCCCGGCCATGGGCAGCGACAGCCGCTGGATAGCCGGCTATGTGAACACACCGAGCATCTACTGCCCCTCTATCTCCGTTGCAGCGAAATAAAAGAAATGAAGAAACTGGTCAATTTTCGCAAGGAACCGCGGCCGCGCGCCTGCGACATGGTGGCGGCATGGCCGGGCATCGGCAACCTTTCCCTTATCGTAACGCGCTACCTGAGGGAGAAGCTGGGCGCAGAGGAGATAGGGGAGATCGAGCCCTTCACCTTCTTCGACCCTATCGGCGTGATGGTCAAGGACAACATCGTCGAAACTCCGCAATTCCCCGAAGGTAAGTTCTTCTACTGGCATAATGCGTCCGGCAAAAAGGACATCCTCTTTTTCATCAGCGATGAGCAGCCGGCCTACAAAGGTTACGACCTGGCTAACTTTATTCTCGATATAGCCAGGAAATTCAAGGTTCAACGTATTTACACATTTGCAGCCGCTATCGCCAAGATTCACCATACCGAGCAGCCCAAGGTATGGGGCGTGGCCACCGACGCGTCGCTGGTCGCCTACCTCAAGAAGTTTGATGTGGTTCTGCGCGGTCGTCTTCAGATCGCAGGATTGAACGGCCTGCTGCTGGGAGTTGCCAGGGAACGTTCCATGGAAGGCATCTGCCTCCTGGGGGAGGTCCCCTCTTACACCACGCGAATACCCAATCCCAAGGCTTCGCTGGCCGTATTGAAGGTGCTGCTTCAGGTGCTCGAAGTCGAGATCGATCTCAGCGAGCTGGCCAAAATGGCCGAGGAGTCGGACCAGCAGATGAAACGGTTGGCTGCCCAGGCTATGGGTGAATATATAGACCGCTACACGCGTCCGGTATGGCCGCCCCCGGAGGACGAGGGCGAATTCGAGGACGAAGAGGAAGAGGAGGAGGAATGAGTGAATCACAGCCGCCGCTGAGTGCAATTATCGCGAAAACACTGTATTCGAATGACGAGATCAGTCACTCCGACCTGGCCCGACTATCTAATTTGAACGATGACGACCTGTCGCAATATAAGAGGGCCTGGAACAGCGCCCACCTGGAAAGGCGCGCATTGATCATATCAAAGCTGCGCAGCATGGGCGAGGACGACGCCAGGCTGGATTTCACACGCATATTCAAGTTTTGCCTCGATGATATCGATGCTGGTATACGTATCAAAGCGCTTGAAGGGCTGGAGCTGGAAGACAAATACAATTTCGCCCTGCCGGTAATCAAAACGCTCAAGATGGATGAGTCGCCGGAGGTAAGGGAAGCCGCCGCCCGGGTGATGGGTAAATTCGCACTCATGGCTGAGCTGGGGGAGCTTCCTGCGGCTGTGGGTGACGATATATTCGATGCCCTGCTCGGCGTGCTGGAGAATCCTTCCGAACCAGATTCGCTACGAAGGCGGGCGCTGGAGTCCATCTCGCCCTTCCGGCAGGAACCCGTGGCGAGCTACATTGAGGACTTTTACTTCAGCGAGAACCCGGCGCTCAAGGCCAGCGCCATATTCGCCATGGGCCGCAACTGCGATACCCGCTGGCTGGACTACCTGAATAAAGAGCTGCAGGATAGCAACGCGCGGTTTCGATGCGAGGCGGCACGGGCCTGTGGCGATATAGAAGAAGAGGATACCGTCCCCGGCCTGCTTAATTTATTGAACGACGTTGATCACGATGTGCAGGAAGCCGCCATTGCAGCCCTGGGCAAAATCGGCGGCCAAAAGGCCAGGGACGCCCTTAGCAAACTGAAAACATCACCTGAAAACAGGATTAAAGAAGCGGCCATGTCCGCGCTGACAGAGCTTGAGATTTGCCAGGATCCACTATCTTCGAGTTCCTGAAACGGCAATCTGTGCTTGCAGGGGATAAAGTCCGGCTTCGTCCCCGTCGGCTGGATGACGCCGCAGCCGAGTACAGATGGCGTCTGGATGAAGAGCTGTGCCGGCTGGACGCCACTGAACTACTCACATGTAGCTACGAAGAATTCCATTTGAAATACAGCGCTGAACTGGAGTTCCCCGGCCTGACCCACACCCTCGCCATCGATACGCTGGACCCCATCCATATAGGCAGCTGCAGCCTTTTCAATTTTAACCTGGCGGGAAACACGGCCGAAATCGGGATAATGTTAGGCGAGAAGACGTACTGGGGACGAGGTTACGGGGAAGACGCGTTGAACACCTTTATGCTCGACATTTTCGAGGCCTCCGGATTGCAGAGCCTGATCCTGCGTACGCTTGACTGGAACGTGCGCGCCCGGGCCTGCTTCGAGAAATGCGGCTTCGCGCCGCGCGGAGATATAGTGCGGGGAGAGCACCGTTTCGTAATCATGCAGGTGGAGCGGGGAGCGGTTCTGAACAAGGGTCAGTGAACCGCTATGGGCGAGGCGTCGGTTATAATACGGCGCGAACGGCTTAACTTGCGGCGCAGCCTCAGCGGCAGCGAGAAAAGCCCCCGGTGGGCGATGCCGTCATAAGAACGCAGCTTGCCGCTGACCCTGTCCGCCATCCTGCTGTTGATCTCCCTGGGCGACAGGCGCGCCGGGTCGAGCGAGTCGGATGCCGTATGAAATCCCCACAGGTCTACAAAGGACGGCACATAGACCTGGTAGGGGCGCACGATCTTGAAGATGCTTTTCAAAGTGCCGTTGATGGCCACGAAATTATGCAGGTTGATCCAGCCGGACTGGCCGGACTGCACCACCATGATGCCTCCCGGCTTCAGTTTGTCCCTGACGAGCTTGTAGAATTCCTGCGTGTATAGCATGCGGGCCGGTCCCTCCTCCACCGGGTCTGCCAGGTCGATCACAGCCACGTCGAAACGTTCCTTTGTCTCAGCGATGTACTTTCTGGCATCGTCGTGGAGGACGACCGCCCTTTTATCATCGAATGATCCCTGGTGAAAGGTCGGCAGGTACTTGCGGCACAGCCTGACCACCTCACCATCTATATCAACCATCACCGCCCTGCTTACCGTCCTGTGTTTCAGCACGTCGCGCAGGGTCGCTCCCTCGCCGCCGCCGGCTATAAACACCTTCTCCGGATTGGGATGGGCCAGCATGGCCGGATGGACCAGGGATTCGTGATAGATGAACTCGTCTTTTTCGCCGGACTGGATCTTTCCGTCCAGCACCAGGCAGATGCCGAAGGTATGGGTCTGGGATATCTGAGCATGCTGAAAGCGCGTTTTCCGGTCGTGCAGTACCCGCCGCACGCCGTGGATCTGCACCAGGTCGTCGGTCAGTTCATCGATGAGCCACCTTTTGCTGTCGAAATAGTCCGGCCTGGCCATCTACCTTCCCGCCGCCGCCGGGCTCTCCATCAAGACGCCCCGCTTTAACTCTATATAAGATGTGGATTTGGCTTTCAATTTCTCCGCCAGAGGCTTGACGGCCTTTGCCGGCTGGATGACCTCGCCGCAGGTAAAAACATCCACGGCGGCGTAGCAAAATTCCGGCCAAGTATGTATGGATATATGCGATTCCGCGATGATGACGACGCCGCTGATCCCCTGAGGTGAAAATTGGTAAAAGGAATCCTTGATCACGGTCGCCCCGATCAATACCGCCACTGCGTTGAGCGCCTCTCTTAGATATTCCATATCGTTGAGAAGCCCTGCGTCGCAGTCTTTCAATTCCAACAGCATATGTTTTCCCAGGGCGATCAAGCGGTTTTCCTCCTTAAGACAGCATTACATAAATCATAAAACATGCTATTATTAATGCAAAACAGAGTGTAATTTTATATTTTATGTTGACTTATTTCAAGAAATACACTAAGCTGACTATTGACAAAGTCTATTTGACCTTGTAAAATTCGTTCAAAATTCACTATTTAAGGAGGCGTATGCCGTGAGGAGAATTTTTGGAACCCTCGTTGCAATCGTAGTGGCTTTATCTTTAGTTTTGATACCGGCCACTGTCTCAGCCGACCTCGGCAAATGCACGGGTTGGGACAAAGTTAAATGGGAAAACAACCAGAATTCCTGGAAGCTATACCTCCAGCACTGGGGAAGGACGCCCACCAGCGCCATGTCCAGACTTGCTGGTCTGTGCGGCCCGGATAAGCTTTGTTCCGGCGTATGCAACACATCCCAATGTCCCAAGCCCACGGGCTGCGACATCAACGAATGCCTGGGTGGCTGCAGCAACTGCAATACACAGGCAGGAACTCTTGGATCAGCATGTGACGATTCCAAGAAATGTCTCAATCCCGAGACCAAGCCCACCTCTCTTCCTCTGGATGACTGCCCGCTCAATTGTCCGGCCAATGCCACCACCGCCGGCCTCGGCACTTCCAAGTGCTCCGGCTGCTGGGGCAAGAGCCTGTCCTATGCCAACAAGAGCTGGGCTGCCGCCGATATCGGCACGAGGTCCAACATCAATAATACCCACATGAACCACAGGGGCACATCTCCCATCGGTGGCGGCGACTGGGGTATCACCGGTTGCCCGCATCCCGAGTGCGTGTCTCTCACCTGGTGCCTGCAGAACAACCTTCTGGCCAAGTGCAAGTCCTGCAGCAGCGGCAAATAAATCTCGACACAATTGATTTGAAAATAAATAAGCGCTGCCCCGATCGGCAGCGCTTATTTATTTTATTCTGATTACAGTTACATGGACGAGAAAGAAAAGCTGGTTACTGTCTATAAAGCCTGCGGGCAACCGGAGGCCGAGATAGTGAGGGGCAGGCTCGAAATAGAAGGTATACTTGCCCTGCTCAAATACGAAAGCATCGGCAGCGTATACGGCCTGACGGTGGACGGGCTGGGACAGGTGGAGGTACAGGTGCCCGCCAGGTTTGCCGACCGGGCAAGGGAGATAATCGGGTCAGCCGGCGAGGAAGTCGAAGATTAAACGACCTTTTATTTCAGCCCGAGCGCGATATTGAGGGACTTATAATCGAACCTGCTGTCGAGCAGGGCGGACATAGCCTGCAGCTTCTGTACTTGATGGAAGCCCGCGCCGGCCAGCGATTGCTCGATCCCTTTGACTATTTCATTGATATCTCTGTCAACCACGATCACCGGCACCTTTTTATCCTCGGATTTGACCATGACCGATGTCGAAGGCCTTTTGCCGCTGACCACCAGGCATTTGGTCGAAGTCTCCAGCGCAGCGAGCTGCATGTCGGCCCGCTCATGGCGGGTGACCACGGCCTTGTTGCGCAGCCTGTTATAGTAATCTCTGGCTGAATCGGGCGACATGGCGCCCAGCATAACATTCTCCACCAGCTCACCGGCCTTGTCCTTAAAATTGATGATCTCCCCACCCACAGCGCCGGCGATCTCCCCCACCGTCACGCCCAGCAGTGCTCTCGATTCGGGCAGCACGCCCAGCACCGCGATGCCCTTCTCCTTAAAGTAGGCGGCGCTTTCCGCCTGGACCATGGTTATCCTGGAAGAAGGCACCTGGTTCAACACCACTCCTATCAGCCTGCTCCCCAGCTTTTCGGCCGCCTGCAGGATACCAGCCTCGCGGTAATCCGAGCACCAGCAGAGCAGAAGTATCACACGGGCATCGAGCTTCTCGGCGATGGTATATGCGGCCAGAGTGGATACCTGGTCATTCTTGAATGCTCCGGGACTTTCGATAATTAAAATATCTTTGCCGGCGCCGGCCTTATCGCAGGCCGATTTAATTCCGGCGGAGAAGTTCTCAGCATCCTCCGAGAGGCTGCGCCACAGCTCGTCCTGTTTGACGTGTATCGGGCAGAGGAGTTCCCTGCTCTCGCCCAGTTCGAGGACCTGACCGATAAAGGCCGCATCCAGGCATTCATCTCCGGCGCCCTCCGCTTTTACATGTATGGGTTTGATATAGCCGATCCTTTTACCCGAATTGGCCAGTTTTTTACCTATACCGGCGCATAATGCCGTTTTCCCGCAGGGATCATAAGCCGCGATAAGTAAATTAGTCATGGTGCCTCCTGAATTTTAGCCGGCAGACATTATACCATTCTTTACTTCCCGGTTGCATCGGAATATAATATTTTGAAAGGCACTGAAAAAGCTGAGAGTTATTGCGGCTCTCAGTTTTTTAATATCCGGCATGCTGGGAGGTAATACCCATGACTCTAAAAAAGTTTGATATCACCCGTGAGGGCCTCGAAAAGCTGAAAGTTGAATACGACCAGCTTACTTCGGCACGCCGCCAGGAGGTGGCCGACAAGATCAAGCGGGCGCGTGAGATGGGTGGCACGGAGAACAACGCCGAATATGAAGATGCCAAGAACGAGCAGGCGTTTATCGAGGGCCGGATAAGCTCTCTGGAGAATATTATCCTCAACGCCCGCATCATCGAGGCCCCGCACCAGCCCGGGGTTGTGGAGCTTGGCGATTCAGTACTCATACAGAACCAGGACGGCAAGATCGACCGCTATACAATCGTGGGGACCGCTGAGGCCAATCCGCATGAAGGCAAGATCTCCTGCGAGTCGCCCGTCGGCAAGGCGCTGCTGGGAAAGAAAAAGGGTGATAAGATAGAGGTGCGCACGCCGTCGGGAATAATGAAACTGCAGATTACCGAAGTAAGCTGAGAAGATGGCCGGGGAGGAACGCATTGAGCAACCGCGCCTGGAAAAACTGTCCAGGCTGATAAACCGCGGCCTTGACCCATATCCACACAAATTCCACAGATCCCACACCGCCGGGGAAGCCACGCGCCTTTTCCTGGAGCTGATCGAAAAAGACCCTTCAGCGACAATGCCGGACGTCAGCCTGGCCGGGCGCGTCACCGCCGCCAGGTTCATGGGCAAAGCGGCCTTTTTCGATATCCGCGACGGATCGGGCAAGATACAGGTTTTCTTCCGCCGCGATTCCCTGGGAGACGATAAGTATGATCTGTTGCACGAGTTCGACCTGGGCGATTTCATGGGGGCATCGGGCCGTGTATTCAAGACACGCAGCGGCGAGGTAACCCTCGAGGCCGCCGACTTCACCATACTGGCCAAGTCTCTGCGGCCTATGCCGGAGAAATGGCACGGCCTCCAGGATGTAGAGAAAAGATACCGCCAGCGCTACCTCGACCTGATCGCCAACGAGGAAGCCAGGGAGCTTTTCATCAGGAGGAGCGGAGTCATCAACGCCGTGCGCAATTTCATGAACGCACGCGGATTTATCGAAGTGGAGACCCCGGTACTGCAGCCCATGTACGGCGGAGCGCTGGCCAGGCCCTTTATAACGCGCCACCACGCCCTCGGCCAGGACCTTTATCCGCGCATCGCGCTCGAGCTCTACCTCAAGCGGCTGCTGATCGGCGGCTTCGACAAGGTTTATGAGATCGGACGCGTGTTCCGCAACGAGGGAATCTCAACCAGGCACAACCCCGAGTTCACCATGATGGAAAGCTACGAGGCTTATGCCGATTACAATGACGTGATGCAGATGACGGAGGAGCTTGTCAGCAGCGCATGCGCTGAGGTTCTGGGCGCCACCCGGATCAGTTACGCCGGAGAAACTATTGATCTGACGCCTCCCTGGAAAAGGATTCCCCTCCGCCAGGCGCTGATCGACAAGTGCGGCATAGATTTCATGCAATACCCGGATTCCAATAGTCTGCGCGCGCGCATGAAGGAAATGGGTTTGCAGGTCGACCAATTTAAGGACAGGGGCAGGCTTATAGATGAGCTGCTCTCCACCTATATTGAGCCGGACCTGCGCCAGCCCACGTTTCTCATCGACTATCCAATTGATATGTCGCCTCTGGCCAAGCTGCATCGCGAGGCGCCCGGCCTGGTAGAGAGGTTCGAGGCATTCATCTGCGGAATGGAGGTGGCCAACGCGTTTTCCGAATTGAATGATCCGCGCGAGCAGCGCGAGCGGTTTGGCCGCCAGCGGGAAATGCATGCCGCCGAGATAGAACGCGCTATTGCGGCTGGAGAGCTGCCCGAGACCGATATGATTGATGAAGATTTTATAACCGCCATGGAGCACGGCATGCCGCCCGCCGGCGGCCTGGGAGTCGGCATCGACAGGCTGATCATGCTGCTCAGCGACAGACAATCCATACGTGAAGTCATCCTCTTCCCGCAGCTCAAGACCAAACAGGGGAGGAGCGAAGAATGATCGATATCAAATTAATACGAGATAATCCTGAAGTTGTATACCAGGCCATGGACAGGCGCGGGGAAGGGCGCGCGGACGTCGATCAGATCATAGAGCTGGACAGCTCTTACCGTCTGCTGCTCAAGGAAGCCGAAGCCCTGCGCGCCCGCCGCAACGACGTGAGCAAGCAGATCAGCCGCATGAAAGAAAAGCCGGCCGATCTGATAGCCGAAATGCGTCAGGTCGGCGACCGCATCACCCAGATCGAGGCCGAGGCAAATCTGCTGTCGGACAGGCTGGAGGACAGGTTGCTGCGCCTGCCCAACCTGCCGGCGGACGACGTACCGGAAGGGCAGGGCTCGGAAGATAACGTCGAAGTCCGGTCATGGGGACGGACCCCTGAATTCGCCTTCACACCGCTTCCCCACTGGGACCTGGCTGAAAAGCTGGGCATCATCGATTTCCAGCGCGGCGTCAGGCTCTCGGGAACCAGATTTTACGTGCTGCGCGGCATGGGCGCCCTGCTGCAGAGAGCTTTGATCAGCTTCATGCTCGACCTTCACGTCAGGGAGCACGGATATATAGAGATCTACCCCCCGTTCATGGTTAAGCGCGAATGCCTGGTCGGATCAAGCAACCTGCCCAAGTTTGCCGATAACCTGTATCACGACGCGGAGGAGGATTACTGGTTCATCCCCACCGCCGAAGTCCCTCTGACAAACCTGCACCGCGACGAGATACTGGCGGCCGGTACGCTGCCCATACATTATGCCGCGCATACTTCATGTTTTCGCCGCGAGAAAATGGCGGCCGGCAAGGACACGCGCGGCATCAAGCGCGGGCACCAGTTCGAAAAAGTGGAAATGTACAAGTTCGTCGATCCCTCCACCTCGGACAACGAACTAAAGAGCCTGTTGGATAATGCCGAGGATATCTGCCGCAGGCTGGAATTGCCCTACCGTGTGATACAACTTTGCACGGGAGACCTGGGCTTTGCCGCCGTCAAGACCTTCGACATCGAGATGTGGGCGCCCGGCTGCGGCGAATGGCTTGAAGTCAGCTCGTGCAGCAATTGCGGCGATTTCCAGGCGCGCCGCGCCAATATTCGCTACCGGCCCGACCCCGAGGCCAAACCTCGCCTGGTACACACGCTTAACGGCTCGGGACTGGCGCTGCCGCGCGTGATGATCGCCGTCATGGAAAACTACCAGCGGGAAGACGGCAGCATCAGCGTGCCCGCCGCATTGCAGCCGTACATGAATACGGATATCATCCGATAGACAGGCCCGCACGCCTCCGGCGCCGTCTCACCGGCCGATTTTTCCAGCCTGAGCGACGCCAACGCCTCCGTTATCTTGACATAGGCTTCAAATTCAATTTAACTATATGTATAATTAAAGGAAATATTATAGGCAAGATCCCGAAAAGATATGGCAGAAGGTGAACCGCAGACCGGTCCGAAGTTCTGCCGCCAGTGCGGTGGCGTAGTACCCGAGGGAACCCCGATCTGCCCGCGCTGCGGCCAGAAGTGGTACATGGACCGCGTGGAGCAGCAGGGGGCGGACCTCTGGCAGAAGATCATTGAGAAAAGGGCGGCGGCGGGTATGGGCGAAGCCGGTCCGGCTCAGGAGCAGAAGCAGTACCGCTGCCCCAACTGCATGGCGGTGCTGCAGGGGCCTTCGCCTACATGTCCTCAATGCGGAAAAAGCACGGCTAAAGCCAGGATCGTTCCGCCCGGGAAAGAGGATGAGGCGTCTATTGAAGAGACCGCCCAAGCTCTGAACCTGCCGCCTGCGGCAAAAGGTCTGGCCTCCATCAAGGGCGCTTCCCAACGCGCAGAGAGAAAAGGCAGCCGGCGCCGCATCAAAACCCTCGATATCATAATCGGCATTGTTATCATAATTATTCTGCTGGGCGTCGGTTACATGTTAGCCAGGCAATACGGCGTCCTGCCGTCATCTCTGACCTTCTTCAATCCGCCCCAGCAACAGGAGGCGCCACCGGCGCCGGCCACCCCGGCGGAGAAGATATCAGATATCGCCATCTCGGATATTACTTCGGATGGAGCAGCCATCGCCTGGACCACCCCTGAGCCTGCCTGGGGCAAAGTCCTGTACGGCAAAACGGAGTCCTACGGGGATTCTGCCGCCGCCGTCCTGCGTGGCAGTGCCCAGAAGGTCACACTCAGCGGGCTCGAGCCCCTGACGACCTACCACTTCGCTGTAATGGTAACTGACGGCAAGGGCAACGAGCAGTACCGCAGCAATGACCATATGTTCGATACGGTCCAGCGGGTGAACACCACGCCGCCCGTCGTGACCATGTTCAAGGTCATGCCCACTGACGTAAGCGCCGTTATAAGCTGGACCACCGATAACCCCTCCAGCAGCCAGGTGCTTTATGGAGCGGACGCGTCATGTTCGAGCTCCACCGTCGAGGACACCAGGATGCTCACGGACCACCTGGTGCGCATTCTCGGCCTCGAGCCCAACACCAGCTATTATTACCGCATCAGGTCGGTGGACGCCGATGGGAACGTGGCAACGATGGATCCCCCCAATATGTTCACAACGCTGGTCGCAGTGCCCACCGGGCCGCGCATCGGCGACAGGGCGCCCGATTTCACACTCCCCCTGTTCGGGAAACAGGAGACAATTTCGCTGCGCGACTACCGCGGCCAGAAGGTCCTGCTCACATTCTGGGCCGTTTACTGCCCCGAATGTGACCGTGAGCTGTCTTTACTGCAGTCCATCCAGGATAAAAATATCCCCGGTGTCAAGATCATAGCTGTCTTCATGGAGAGCAAGCTGGATGATATAGAGAAAACCATCACCAAGTACAGGTCGGAGCGAGGCGAGCTCACGGTGCCGGTGGTGGTCGATATGTATAAGACCACAGCACATTTATACAATGTCGAGAAAGCGCCCTATACGGTGTTCATCGACGGCGATATGATTATCCGCGACATCGAGCCGGGCAACTTCAATATAGAGCAGGTCGAGAGGACGCTCAATACTTTAGAATAGCTCTATGCTCATAAATCTCTTGACAGCTGATATACCCCGTTGTAGTGTAGATTCATAGGGAGATACCCTTTTGGACAGCCAGTTCAGATGTAAATGCGGCAAGGCGATGGCCTACTCAAACGAGCCGTGCAAAGACTGCGGCAGCCTCGGCCCGCACGCCTATGCCGGCAAGCCCGGCCCCGCGGCTCCGACCACGCAGGGCCCACCCCAGCAAAGGCGACCCGAGAATATGCCTGTTGACAGGGGTGAGTGGCAGCCTCCTGCAACCACCGGACGCGAGGCCCCGGTTAATTACGAGCCTGAGACTACCGACATCGCGTCCGAGAGGGGGCGCGGTCGCCGCGGAGACAATGCCGAGGGCTTTCCCGTCGGCATGAACCGCAGGGCCGAGATACTCAACCACATAGAGGACATGGACAGGGAGGACAGGAAGGAGCCGGCCAGACGGCCCCGCAAAGAGAAGAAACGGACCGACGACAGGGATTGGGATACCGACGAAAGGCCCGCCAGGGTTAAACACTACGAATCTTTCCTCGACGAGGGGGAAGAGGAGGAGAAGCCGCGCAAGAAAGGAGTAGGCCTCGCAGGAAGTATCATCAGCATTATACTGGTCGCGGCACTGATAACGGGCGCTCTCTGGGCCTATAGTAATCAGGAAGAGATATCCGGCTGGCTGATGTCGCCCACAACCCCGGAGACGGTTCCTGCCTCGGACCAGCCCGCAGATTCCACCGATTCCGGCCAGGGGTTCTTCGACGGCCTGCTGAATATGTTCAAATGGGGGCAGGCTGCGCCCGTATCCACCGATAATACCAGCTCGCCGGCCGCCACGGACAACGTGCAGACTCCTGCAACGCCAGCCGTGCCCTCCGATACGACAATTCCGGTTATATCCGAGATACTTATAACGTCCATCACCGATCACGGCGCCAGGGTGACATGGAAGACGGATGAACTCTGCACCGGCAGGGTCACCTATAAGACTGAGTTAGGTGAACCTCACCTCGTCAATGGGGCGGTCACACCCACCCGTTATCACCAGGCCGATCTCAGCGGGCTTGAAAGCGGTAAAACATATTACATAACCATCATCAGCCGCGATGACTCCGGCAACGATGCTAAACAGGAGCGAAGCTTCCAGACGTTATTGTCGGCCGCCGACACGACCGCCCCACAGCTTGTCGGCAAGCCGTCCGCATCGGTCGGCGATTCCAACGCCACCATCTCCTGGAAAACAAACGAGAAGGCCAAATCGCAGGTCAAATACAGCCTGGGCACGGGATATGAATTCCCCTCGGGCTTTACCTATGAGTTCAGCGCCGAGCACAGCGTCTTCCTCAGCGGGCTTTCGCCCAACACGGAGTACCATTACCAGGTTATATCCAGGGACGCCTCAGGCAACGTGATGACCGAAAGCGACTTCATTTTCAAAACCGAGCTTGAGACGGGGGCTGCTCCCTACATGGGCAGCAAGGCCCCCGATTTCACGCTGCGTGACCTTCAGGGTGAGACCGTATCGCTCAGCCAGTTCCGCGGGAAAAAAGTCATACTCAATTTCTGGGCCAGCTGGTGCACGCCCTGCAAGATCGAGCTGCCGCATTTCCAGACGCTGTGGGCCAATAATCCGGACGCCGACTTCGTCATCCTGGCCGTGGCCGGCAGCCAGTCGGAGGAGACTATTATCAGGGACTTCGTCACCGACGGCAACTATACTTTTCCCGTTTGCCTCGATCCGGGCGACGAGGCCTTCAATAAATATGAGCTTACCAGTATACCCAAGACCTACTTTATCGATAAGGACGGTATCATCCGCAGGATTCAGCAGGGCATGTTCACCGGCCCTGGCGAGATCGAGTTCATGCTCAACTCCTACTGATCGGCGCCCCTCAGCGTTCCTTCGATTCCGCAAATCCGCTTCACACCGCTGCCTTTCACGTAAAGATAAACTTGACACGAAGAATATCTTGTCTTACCGTTAATATAACGTTGAATACAGATTGAGATGGATAATATTTAATGCCCAGCACGGTAATCTGCCAGAGGTGTCATGAGATCAATGAACCCAACGCTACAGTCTGCCAGAAATGTGGCGCGAGGTTCTGTCCGCATTGCCACCTGTTAATCCCTTCGCCCGACGCAGCCATCTGCCCGCACTGCGGCAAGAAAGATCTATCTTTCAGGCCGGGTAAATATTCCGCCGGCAGCGTCGCAGCTTCGACGGTGGCGCCCGGCGCCATGCCGGCCAACAGGTATGTCTGCCCGAGCTGCGGGAACAGGATAGATCCTTCGCTGGGCAAGTGCCCCTATTGCGGACAACTGGGAAACCGTTTCACCATGATGCCCACGCAGGGCCACGGCGTGATGAAGCCCGCCCATGGCGACTACACTCACACATTCGCGGCGCCCCCGCCTGCCGAGGAGACCGCGACCACGCAGAAGGTCTGCTCCAAATGCGGCAGGGTCATACCTCCCGGCTCCAGCCTGTGCCCGGTGCACGGCAAGTTCGGTGGCGGCAACGCGCTGAGAAATATCACTGCTCCCGTCAGGGACAAGACCTTTGAGGGCGAAGTATACAGGAGGATGGAGGAGAGGAAGGCCGGCCCCGCTCCCCGTTCCGGCGTCAGGCAGGCGGCGCCCGAAGAGATATATCCGCAGATGCAGGCCGGTCCGGCTACGCCGGCCCCTGTGCCGGAGGCGCCGCCCATGCCCGCCGAGCAACGCACCTGTTCCAACTGCGGTAATGCCGTGCCCGACCGCAGCAAGGTCTGCCCCACCTGCGGAAATAATCGCCTCCCGCCCGAGAAGAGAAAGGCCTTTATGAAGGCCGAGGACCGCTACAGGGCGGTGGAGGCCGCGCAGCAGGCCTACGCCGCATATCCACCTCAGCAGCAGCCCTATGCCGCATACCCTGCGCCGCAGCAAAGCCAGTATTACGGGCAGCCGGCGGTGCAGCCGTACGAGATGGCCTACCCGGCGCCGTCGCCCGGATTCGTAGAGGAGATTTATCCCGAGAAAAAACGCGGGAAGGAGAAAATGCCCCGTGAGCGCCGGGATAGGACGGAAAAACCGGGCCAGCGGGCTTCCCCCATTCCCATACTGCTGGCGCTTATCGCGCTGGCCGGGGTTATCATCATCGGAGTCGTATTCCTGATCGACCAGCTTAAGACGCCCGCGCCGGCCGTTATCAGCAATCCCCCCATCACGACTCCCACCGGCACAACCGAAGGACCCGAGATATCCAATGTCGAATATTCCAATATCACGCGCACCGGCGCTACCGTAACCTGGACAACCGACAAAAAGTCCAACAGCCTGGTGATCTACTGCCTGGACGGGGGTACCCTCTGCGAAAACGCCCGGGACGACGAGCTGGTCACCAGCCACAGCGTCAACCTGACCAACCTTGAACAGGGCAAGTCCTATCATATAACGGTGAAATCCGCGCTGGGCAACGATCCCGATTCGGCGGACTCCAGCCTGGAGGTCACCAATGTGCTGAGGATGTTGGACGTACCGGATACGACACCGCCGGTGCTCAGCAACGTAAGGGTCACCAATGTCACCAGCGGAGGGTCGGCGGAGATCACCTGGAACACGGACGAGCCTGCCACCAGCCAGGTCAGTTTCGGCACTACCGCCAGTTACGGTACGCTGCAGCCGTCGCAGACCGACACCCAGCTGACGACCTTCCACGATGTGATACTCAACGGGCTGGCGCCGCAGACGACCTTCCATTACAAGGTGATATCGAGGGACGCCGACGGCAACGAGAAATCGTCGGCCGATGACACGTTTACAACGCCGGTCCCGGCCGGAGTAGATAGAGGAGATGCGGCACACGATTTCACGCTGCGCTGCGCGGACGGCAGCCAGGTGACGCTCAGCTCCCTGCAGGGCAAGAAAGTAATCATCAACTTCTGGAATTTAAATTGCCAATACTGCATGGATGAGATGCCATATTTCCAGACCGTACGTGAAAACCATCCCGAAAGCGAGGTAGCCATGCTGATGATCAACAGCGCCGCCGGCGGATTCCCCGCCAACAGGGATGAATACGTGGGCGCGAAAATAACGGAACAAGGCTGGGAATTCACGGTCCCGCTGGATGATTCAGGCGTTGTTGCCCAAGCTTACGAGGTAACCAGCGGCATACCGGTGACCTTTTTCATCGACTCAACTGGTATCATACGAGCAGTACAAGACGGCTATTTCCAAGGCGGGGCTGCTGCAATAGAGAGCTTGTTAGACTCATATAATTAGCACGCGATACCGGCGCAATTCCTGATCCCGTAGCTTCCTGACGTTCCTTTGCTATGCGAGGCTCCAGTTTTCATTAAATCACACCTGTATTTTCATCATGTCTTCATAAGTCCCGCACATAATAAGAGAAGGATAATAAATACAGGAGCAATAAAATGATGGGTTACTGGTTTACCGGAATGGGATGGTGGATGGCGCTGGCAGGCATTCTGTTCGTGCTGTTCTGGGGCGGCGTTGTCTGGCTGATAGTCTGGGGCATTAATAAGGCGACCGGGCACAGGGGTGGCTGCGCTACGATGGAAAGCCCCATGGAGATCGCCAAGCGGCGTTATGCGCAGTCGGAGATCACTCGGGAGCAGTTCGAGCAGATCAAAAAGGACCTTTAGTCATAACTTGCCTCTGCGCGGGACATTAAATATACTAATATGTCCCGCGGAGGGGTGACCGAGTGGACGATGGTGACGGTCTTGAAAACCGTAAGTAAGTCTGCAATCTACTGCTTTTACGATCAGTTGAGTGCGTTTGTGCTATTTAAGATAAACCGCTGCTGCTCGTAAATGTGTCTCGTAGATTTCCGTTATCTTGATGTGTTAGCTATTCGCTAGCTTTTTTGTTAGCTATTCTACAGCTTCAATAGAGGTGTGCCGAAAAAAGACCGCCGTTGAAAGCCTGAGTGGCTGGCGCAGGAAAGTCGAAGATGAGATGTCCATCTGGTCTTAGAATGATGCTCATATTGGCTTTGCTACAACTCATCTCTGAGAGTACTGCACTCTCTGCCGCGACTCTTCGGAAACGGGGTCTTTAATGTAATTGCACAAATCTTCAAGAATGACCACTTCAAACACTGGTTTCGCCGATTGACTTACCAGATACGCGTTATGTGTCGAGCCGAAGAATATACGGTTGTTTCCCTCGTTATCAATGAGGAAGGAACTCAGCATCAGCTTCTGTGAATAGCTACTGCTTGCCGTCCAGCAGACTACCAGATCGATCTGATCAGCGAACTTAATGCCATTATCGAAATCAGCGATTAGATAGTCAAGGTCATATTTGTATTCAATGACTTTCGGCTCCGATTCGTACGGCAAATGCATACTGTTGCGAACACCGAGCCGATTATTGGCAGCGTCATACAAATGAGATGGTGCGGAAGTATAGCTTAAGTAGATCAAACCATCGTAACGCTCGTTCTGAGAAGTCGCATAGAAATGGATCCCTTTGATTTGCGAGGCGCCCACCAATTCATGATACAGTGCCACCACATCCTGTTCCTGCTTGGGTACAGCTGAGTAGCATAGGTTGGAGACAATTCCTTCCAAACCCAACGGGTTCTGAGCCCGCCAATCCTCTTGCTGTTTCTTCCAGATATAAAGCTCCTTAGATGGAGTAAGGTCTTTCAATTCGCCAGTATCCGGTTTCATCAGCCAACGATAGTCGGTCAAAGCCCTCGTTGCGCTCACCGCCAGTTCTTCAGCGAGCTGCCTCAATTCCGGTTGGATTGTCTTGCGCCCTAGATCCGGTGATCCATGCCGGAAGTGAACGATCACGTGCGTCTGAAATTGATGACCGGTGTAGCGCTTCAAGGGTATCAGCAACAACTCTCCCTGGGGCATGTTATCGCACGCAATCTGCAATCCACCCCGTAGCACATAAGCGTTCTTTCGCAGTTTTAACTTCTCGTTGAAGAGCTCGAAGGTCTTTACACTATCCAGGAATGCCGCGTAGACAATCACCTGGTGCTTGGCCATCATCTCCTTTTGTTCATCGGAGAATGTTCCTTTTAGCGGTCTATCATCATTCAGAAGCTCCTCATAACTCCAAATGTCCCAGATACAATCGAGCATTCTATACTTTGGCTGCAGCTTCTGGAATTTTGTCTGTGGGTCCCCATCAATACTATTTACAGCCTTTCTCAACTCCCTCAGATCGATAGCCTTGAGCCCCTGTATCTCATGTGGATAATAATACGTCGTGTTGTCGCTTTTGATCGTTGTTTCTTTGCTAGCATAGTCAGTTACCGTCAGAATGGCCATAGTGTGGAACGGCGCAGTATCCAGATATATTCCGCCAAGTGGGGAGGTTAAGCGCAGAACATCAAACCATTGATCAGCGGTGGTGGCATTCTGCCAGCCCAGATCCTTTGGTTTCTCGCCATGACCGCCAGTCAAACGGATCTCTATGCAAGTCCCAGAGGTCTCATTTGCCAGCTCAATGACATTGAATGTACTCTCCTCCAAAGTTGGGCGCGGCACTTTACCCGTCTGATCCTCAGCCCAAAGTCGGCCGCCCCTTAAAATCGCTGCCATCTGCCTGGAATCCTTCTTGGATTGTATCTGGATGTAATTGTAGCCATATGCAAGGAATGTTGCCCCGACACCCTTGTTTCCACGCAAGTCATCAGCACGTTTGAAGCTGACATTGGGACGAAAACACAGCAGGAATTCCTCCTCAGTCATCCCAGTGCCATTATCGGTGACACGGACTGTGCGATTGGAAAGATCTATGAATATCCAAATCTTAGGAGTGTATTTGTCGTCAGCAGCTATTTTCATCTTTTGAACGGCATCCAGAGCATTTTGAATAGCTTCTGAGAACAAGTCGTAGAAACCCGTGTATGACTTCAGAATGTTTACAACGGTCCCCTTCAGCGCCTCATCGAGAATCGTGTTGAACTTCCCCTGCTTCTCGATCTCCAACGATTGGCCAGGCAGATCAGATAACGGGTCAAATCCCTGAATTTCCATTTGCGACCTCCAGTGCAAGCACAAATATTTAGAAAGCAATATTGAGATACGCCATTGCTTTCAGCTCCTAATCAGCCCTTACCTGTGAACCACAAACTGGCAAGTACGATGGAATTAGATGGCCACATTATATAGGCTTTCATGACAAACGAAAAGGACAATGGATTTCGTGCTTGGTAACCTATGCGCACCCCAGAGGCGATCCCACATATATAAGCCACTTGTTGCAGAACGAATGCTTTTCATATATCATATATATTAAACTATTTAATACGGTATTTGACATCAGTTTTTATATATATTAAAATTAGAAAATTAATTCTGATTATAATAACATATTTAAATGCAAGAAAAAATTACTGACAAAATCATAAAATACATGAAAAAGGACCTTAGGCGCGAATACACTATTCCCGAAATCATGAGGGAAATCAATGTCAAGAATCGGGAAAAGGTGGTCGTTGCTTTGACCGAGCTGACGACTTTGGCTATCATTGAAATTTCACGTGAAAAGGGCAGGACTCCGTACTATAGGATTAAGGAAACAAAATAATGTTTGATTGGCTCGGATTGTTGTGGGCGGTCATCTTTGCTATAATCGTGCCGCCCATTGTTTCGACGAGGGCAGTACGATGGGTAGTGGGGATATTGCATCTTGAGCCGCAGTACAATCGGTTTCTTATATGGCTAGCTAGCAAAAGGATACGATCGAAATTCGCGCTTACGAAAAAGGAAATTCGCAAGATTTTTAAAGAAGTTAATCGGGAGGTTTTATCGACCCGGTCGGAAGATCGGATTGTTGAGAAAATCGCTCAATTTGGACTTGTAACTATCTTAGATAAAAAGGATCTCAAGAAACATAAGAAAGAAGTACTTGTGTCTGCGAATTCCGACACTAAGTTCAGAGTAAATTGGGATAAGCTGTTTGTAACCTTGGATACGATACTGGAAAATACGATAGTTGGGCCACTAAACGAATTCTACGACAAGGACAAGGTCGCTTGCATTGTTGTATTGCCTTTTCCGCGTGGGGGAAAAGCATCGCTGGCGGTCGCTTTTGAAAGAGCGCTGAAGGACTGCCTAGCTTCACAAGATGTGCCCTCTATTATCCTTACACCGGCATTACTGCGAGTAAGGCCCAAGGCTCAAGGACTTATTCGCAGTAAGAAAAATGAAAGAATATTGGTACTCCAGCCAGTTGGTATGAACGATAAACACTTGCAGAAAACTGTTGAATACATACAGCAATACAGTGAAAGCGAAATATCTGAAATCCTGACTATTATAAAACTAGAAGAGCATGAATATGAATACGCTGATCCATCTGTACGACATAGAGTAGTTATCGACTTGAATCTACGATGTTATCAGGGAGACTTCGAAAATGGAAATAATTGAAGAGTCTACAATCGAAAGAATCACCGATCCTGAGGAAGTCAAAAAGTATTTCAGGGTTGGTGAAAGGCACAAAGCTAAAGAAAAAGCTATCATAGACTTGATCGCCTCTACTGGTATGCTGCTGAAAGGGCATTTTTGTCTTGAATCTGGGCTACATACTCAGTTTTTTTCACGGTATGCCGATGGAGCTAGTTTAAACAGCAATGTGCGACTTGTGATGGATGAACTGATCTCTGACCTGGCAGGAGACAATATCAGGTTCGATGTCATTATAGTCCAGCCATCGGCCGGTCATATATTGGGAGAAATGATCGCCACGACTATGCATAAGCGGCTTGTTATAGCTGAAGTAGACAGTCACAACGTGCCTACCGGTGAATTGATCAACGACAAATATATTTATCCTAACGACAGAATCCTGATTGTAAGTGATGTTTTCACAACGGGTACTGGTCTATCGGCAATATTGAGTGCTATTCGCCGCTGCAAAGCTAAACCTGTCGCAGTAGCACTATTTGCAGATAGAGCTTGGGAAAAATTGAAGGAATTCGAAAAGCACGAAAGCATCAAGGTCTATAGTCTTGGTAGTCTTGATTTCCAAGATAAAACGGTCAGACCAACTGAATGTAGTCTAGATAGAACCAGTAAACCGATACCTAGCTGGGAAGTTTGACAACTACCGACCAGATCAACTCACACCTTCTCAAACCCCTATTATCTACCTAGTGTCACCAGCGTTAACTCGCCAATTCATCCCTGCAATGCCAAGATTTATTTTGAAATGGGCCACTAAATAAGGGTAGAATAATTGCATTGGCAGGTTAAACTGCTGTTGGAGCGGTAGGCGGAGGTCTTTGGTTAACCAAAGACCTAAGGAGGTGGGATTATGCGTATTGCAGAATTAGCTAGGCAACGAATAATTGTTGCCTTGGATGTTGCCACCCAATCTGAGGCCATGGCATTGGTCAAACAACTAAGTGGACATGTCGGTCTCTTTAAGGTCGGCTTAGAATTAATAACTTCCGAAGGAATTGGAATCGTCCGAAAGATAACCGATCGTGGAGCAAAAGTATTTCTCGATGGCAAATTTCACGACATACCAAACACGGTTGAAGGGGCATCTGGGGCAGCGACCAGGTTGGGAGTCGCTATGTTCAATGTACACACCATGGGTGGTGTAGCAATGATGCAAGCCGCGGCAAAGGCGGCTGTTGAAGAAGCGATTAAGGAAGGGATTGAACGGCCACTCGTCCTGGGCGTTACCATACTCACTAGCATAGATAGATTCACCATGAATGAGCAATTAAAAGTGGCTGGGGCAGTAAAGACACAGGTAGTCAATTTAGCGGAACTTGCAGACATGTCGGGGCTAGACGGTGTAATTGCATCACCCCGAGAAATTACCGCTATTCGCAAAAGCGTTAATCCGAAAATGCTGATCGTAACTCCTGGTGTTCGACCGAAATGGGCGGCCACTCAAGATCAAAAGCGCATCATGACACCGGCAGAGGCAATTGATAAAGGTGCCTCGTATTTGGTCATCGGTCGTCCGATTACCAAACCGCCGATTCAAATAGGTACGCCTATTAACGCCGCGAAAATGATCTCGGAAGAAATTGCTTCTGCCTTGATTAAAAGGATCAATAATCTAAGCAAGGTTTAGGCAGTAATAGCGGCATTACTAGGTCAATTCACGGCAGGGCTCGTGAAAACCACGCGAAACCCCAGATATTGCCAGAGAGGCTAGGGCATTCCAGTATAGCCATCACGCTGGACACTTACTCCCACGTTTCACTGGGTTTGCAGGCTGCAACAGCAAAAGCTTTGACGAGGCTTTCGGTAATAACTATAATTAACGGTTTGATAAGCGGTTGAAAAATTAGATAGACTGTTAGTATCGAAAGTTCAATTTCAGCTTGAATAAGCAGCACGGAGGGGTGACCGAGTGGACGATGGTGACGGTCTTGAAAACCGTTTTAGCTTCGCGCTAACGCGGGTTCGAATCCCGCCCCCTCCGCCATCTTTCCAAAGCCGGATCACGGTCGACTATTCTTTACCGAGCTCCGCCATTAATTCCTTGCTCAGCTTGTCTACGTCCAGGTTCTTGAGGGAGAAACCGAGCAGCATCAGCAGCAGGCCGAAGATCACCAGGTAAACGGCCATGATGACTACCAGCAGCACCGTGCCCGCTACGACATTGGCCAGTATCAGGCCGCCCAGCAGCACGGAGATGATGCCGGTGACAAGTATCATCCAGGCGCCGGGTATGTATTTCCATTGGGCGATGGAGAAAACCAGCTCGAGTATGCCCGTCAGCAGCGCCCAGAAAGCGATAAAATAAATGATGATGACGCCAGCCAGCAGCGGCGCGATCAGTATGGCGATGCCCGCCAGTATGCCGATAATGCCCTCCGTGATCAGCCAGGCGCGGTCCCTGTGGGGCGGTTTATTGATGATGCCCACTATCAGGGCGAATATACCGTCCAGCAGGGCATAGATACCGATAAACAGAATCAGCAGTTCAGCCGCCGTAAGGGGATCCAGTACCAGCAAAACGATGCCCAGTACAAGGGCGATCAGCCCGCGCAACGAGATCAGCCACCATCTCTTTACCATTGTCTCCAGCATTTCAACCTCCTTTTGGGAGCACCCCGGGCGTATTATATATTGTCAGGCAATGCCGCGGCTACTATAATGTGTACCCGGCCGACATTATGGACAACAAATATATCAAGGTAGCCGTCATACTGGTTATCGCCAGCTTCATCATCGTGACAATGGTTTTCGCCGTCATAGTGCTGGCCGTCAGGGGCCCGGAATGGCTGGGCAAATGACGTTTTAATAGACTCGGCGCCGCGATAAATCAGCCGCGCTTGAGGAATTCCCCGTAGGTCACCATGGAGTTAAGTACTTTGGCTGCCTCGTCGGGCATGCCGTAGCAGACCATGTTCTCCTTCGCGATGCAGCGCAATATGTCGACATCGAGCGCGCGCTCGCCGCGCGGCGTCGGCAGCTCCGCAGCTATGATGACGGGTTTATCGTATTTGCGGGATATGGCCTTCATCTCGCGGAAGGAATTGGTATAGGAGTCGACGACGAACTCGAAAAATTTCTTTTTCTCTTCCTCGTTAGTGGGAAGGCCCACCCTGGCGAAGTGCGGGAAGGGTACGCCCAGTGCCAGAACGCTGTCGGTATCATCGCACCTGGCCAGTATATCCACCACCCTTGTAATGTTGTCGGCCGACCCGGCCACCAGGTCCACGGGATTGTTGCGGCTCCACCACCCCGGCAGGAACGAGTCCAGCTCTTTAATCACATCCCCGGGCAGCTTGATCACGTCCAGACCCAGCCTGGCGCACGCGTCGGCGGCCAGCACACCCCAGCCGCCCCCCAGCGTCGCGATGCCCACCCTGCGCCCGCGCGGTATGGGATGGCAGGTAAAGCCGTAGCCCAGGTTCATCAGTTCCAGCAGGTTGTTGGCTCTGACTATGCCCGCCTGCCGGCTGATGCCGTTGAACACTTCGGCCGATCCGGAGAGGGCGGCGGTATGCGACCTGGCCGCCGAGGCGCCGGCCTCGGTCTCCCCGACCTTGATCATTACGATGGGTTTCTTAAGGCTGGTTCTCCTGGCTATCTCGAAAAACCTGCGCCCGTCCTTGAAGCCTTCGATATAGCTGAGGATAACTTTTGTGTGATCGTCACCCGCCAGGTACTCCAGAAAATCCTCGGTGCGAAGGTCCGCCTCGTTGCCGATGCTGACCAGACGGCTGACTCCGAATTCGATGGACATGGCCCGGCGCGCTATGGTCAGTCCCACGTTGCCGCTCTGGGAGACGACCGCCATCTCACCGTCCGGAGGGAAGATGGGCGGCATCTGCGCATATAGTTTGGCCGACGGGCTGAGTATGCCGAAGCAGTTGGGGCCCACCAGCCTGAGGCCGCCCTGCCTGGCGATGCGCACTATCTCCTCCTGCACCGCCGCCCCGTCCCTGCCTACCTCGGCGAAGCCCGCGGTCACCACCACTCCGGCCTTGATACCTTTGGCGACACACTCTTTTATAGTGTCAACCATAGCCGGGGGCGGGACCACGATGATAGCCAGGTCCGGGACCTCGGGTATCTCTTCTATCGTGCTGTAAACCTTCAGGCCCAGCACCTCTCCACCCTTGGGATTGACCGGATATATATTTCCCTGAAAGCCGCCGGTGCGCACATTGGCCAGGATACGGTATCCCCATTTCTTGGTATCCGTGGATGCGCCCAGGAAGGCGAGCGAACGCGGCGCAAAGAAACGGTTGAAGTCAGTCATGAGCAGTCAGTCCTTTCAGAAAAATTGCGGCAGCGGACAGCGGTCACATAAAACAGCAGATATTTTAACATTACCAGTAGTCAGTAACAAATGGAGCGGCCCGGCCGGTCAAGCTGCCGGATAGTACAAACTGCTATAATAAGCCCGGGCACACCGGGAGCGAGAGGGTTAGCATGGAGATATGGAGAAAGCTGCTCAACCGTATGATGCGGGCCTCAAGGCTGGATTCCGGCTTCTTCGAGGAGATGGAGACCGAGGAGGATGCCCTGGCGCATGCCATCATGGTAGCTTTAATAGTCAGCGCAGCCACGGGCATCGGCATGGGCCTGGCCGCCCTGGTAGGAGGCGCGGGCGCCATGTGGTTCCTCTGGGGGCTGTTGAGCGGGTTCCTGGCTTCGCTGGCCGGATGGTACGCCTGGGTGCTGATCACCTTCTTCTGCGGCACAACCTTCCTGCGCGGACCTGAAAAGGCCAGCCTGGGTGAACTGACCCGTACCCTGGGCCTGGCCAACTCGCCGGGCATACTGCGCATATTGTCCTTTGTCCCCATGTTGGGATGGCTCATACTGGCTCTGTCCGGCATCTGGACGCTGGCCTCCGGCGTGATCGCCGTAAAACAGACCCTTGAATTCGACGCGGGCAGGGCTGCAGCCACGTGCATCCTCGGCTGGCTCTTTTACATGGCCGCGCTTGTCCTGGTTTATATCTGGCTGCCTTCGCCCTATAAGATGCTGAATTTTTAATACCTGTCACGCGGCAGCCCCTGGAAATCTGCAGATGGGGACATTCCTTGTTAAACGCACTCGTTAAGAAACACAAAAAGGGCGATCTCTCCCCTCTTACCATCATCGTACCCACCACCTATGCCGGCCTTTCCCTGCGCCGCAGGATGGCTGAGGACAGGGGACTGGTCAACGTCCGCTTCATGGCCCTGCCCCGCCTGGCCGAATATTTAGGCGCGCCTTCGCTGGCGGCGCAGGGCAAATCGCCGCTCACGCCCATGATCCGGCTGGCGGCGGTCAGGCATTTCGCCCG
>Ga0172380_10001097_pt1 | contig 48085 bp, 68 predicted proteins | sample Leawe162metaG_FD_119747 | JGI IMG/M metagenome (GOLD analysis project Ga0172380, IMG submission 119747) | Leachate microbial communities from a municipal landfill in Southern Ontario, Canada - Leachate well 162 metaG | ecosystem: Engineered > Solid waste > Landfill > Unclassified | place... | reverse complement strand
TCACAGAGCTATTACTCCGTCGACGAAGGTAATAAAACGTCGCGCGCCAACAACGCCGATAACAACGCGACGACAATCAAGACGAACCAGGCCGATAACGCCCGCGCTTTCGCGGAGGCGCGCTACGGCGCTGTTTCCGAAGGGGCCACGCTGCCGGAACTGCCGGAGAGCGTTGCGAGTATGTTCAGCCTACCGGCCACAGACACGCCCTTCTCTGGCGTCGTGAAGGTCGGTGAAGGCGAACAAGCCTACATGCCGCAGGCGGCCGGGAGTAGCGGCCCGCCGCAAGTGCTCAAAGGCACGCCGAAGGCGCCCAGCGGCGACCAGGTGTTTAACTACAAGCGCCCTGACGGCGTATCCGGTACGGGACGCTATGACCCGATTCAGGGCAAAATCGTCGACACTCAGACCGGGGCACCGATCCCCGAGGGTGCGATCAAATACAGCGCGTCACTGGAAGGCGACAGCGCCGGTACGGGCCTCGCACCCACGACAGCCAACACCACGGACGCGAACAAGCAGGCGGCCGAAGACCAAATAACGCGGGAAATGCTGCTCAGCTACCAGCGGCGTATCGACACCAACCCGAATATTGTCGGCGCTGCCGCCACGCTTCGCGGCTTCGTTCAAGACTTCGGCCAAACCGCCTTGGAGGTGTCGCAAGTGTACTCCCAAGACCCCGCGGCGGCCCAGCAGAAGATCAACGCGGCGCTGGCACAAGCGCAGAGTCGCGGTTACGACCCGGATATCGCGGCGGCCGAGTTCGAACGTATGGTGCTGGCTGCGCGCCTCGCCAAAACGCTCGACCCGAGCGGCGAGATCAACGTCAAGGAATACGAGCGCAACATCGGCCTGCTTGGCGGCGACGCGCTCGCTAACCAAAAGAGCGTCGGCTCCAAATTGATTGAGTTCAACAATCTGCTCGACGCCAAAGGGCGCGCCGTCAATACGCTGCGTAATCCGGGGCCGACCGGCGCGACGCCTCCGCCCGCCGCTGGTGGCGAAGAGGTCTGGGTGCGCGGCGCTGACGGCAAACTGCAAAGGGCGAAATAATGGCCCGTACCGTAAACTTCGAAGGCCGCAAAATTTCAGTACCGGACGACGCGACGGACGACGAAGTCGCGGCGATCCTCGACGCGCAGGCTGAAGCACCGACGCCCGCGCCGGCCGCGGCATCGACGGCGGGCGAGGCAACGGCTCCCGCGGCTCCGCCCCAGCGCGGCCCGCTCGAAAAGGGTGCGCGTCTTATCGACCAGGCAGCGCAAGGCATCGCCGGCGGCGCTATGAACCTTGTCGGGTTCCCTATGGACGTTTTGAACGCCGCGCCCCTGGCGCTTAACTTGCTGCCGGGCGAACAAGGTATGAAGCCCTTCTCTGAGAAGCCGATCGGCGGTAGCCGCTTCCTGAACGAAGCGCTGGATAGCGCCGACGCCGCTACGAATAAGGCGCTCGGCCTCGACTACCAGCCGAAGCCGGAGAACGCGCTGGAGCGCGGCGTAAACCGCACAGGCGAAGAGCTGGGCGCCATTGCGCTGCCCGCAGGCGCCGCGCTTCGTAAAGGCCAAGCGATCGGCGTACCCCTCGCTCGCGAAGCCGTCGAGGCAGCAGATAGTTTTCTCAAGCGTTTTGCGGCGAAAGAAGTTGAATCCGCCGCCGTGAACCCCATTAAATACGGTCTGCGTAACGCCACAGCCGGGGTAGCTGCCGGCGGTGGCGCCTCGATCGCCAACGAAATGACGGGCAATATCGACTCCGAAAAAGGCACTTACGCGCCCGGCTGGGCTGACTTTTTCGGCGCTCTGGGCGGCGTCGGTACGGCGGCCGTTGCTGAAGGTAGCACGCGTGCCGTTACTGATATCGTGAAGGCGATCACCAAAGACCCGAACTTTGCCGACCAGATCGTCAAAGAGCGCGTCACCGACACCCTGCTGAACGCCGCGGGCGTTTCCGGCAAAGAGGGCGCCGCGCCCGACGCGCAAGAGCTTATTGACCTCATACAAGGCAACCGCCGCGTCGATAACACCATACCGGGTTACGCCGAATCCCTCGGCGACCGCACGCAGAACGCAGGCATTGCGTCGCTTGAGTACGGCCGTATGTCCGGCGAAAACGCGGGCCTCTTCAAACAGCGCACCGACCAGAACACCGAGGCGGTCGACAACGCGCTCAATAAAATGGAGCCGCAGGCGCAGCCCGGCGCCTTTCGTAGCGAGCTGGAGCTGGAGCGCGACCGCCGCCTTATGGACGGCCGGGTCACCGCGCAGAACGCCACGGACGACGCGCAGAAGGCCGTCGGTCCGCTCGTGCCGCAATCGACGCCCGCGGCGCGCGGTAATACGCTACGTACGACCCTCGAAGACGCGCGCGACACGGCTCGCGGCAAAACGGAAGAAGCCTACCAGGCCGCCAACGTGGCCGGAAAGCAGGTCGACCCCACGCCTTTGGCTGACGCGCTTAAAAAGCAAATGAGCGAGTTGACGGAAGTCGAGCGGGGCCTCGTCCCCGAAGGTGTCATATCTCGCGTTATCAAGCTCGGCGCCGCCGAAGAAGGCCCGAGCGTAGCCGCCCATATGGACGTCCCGTCGCAAGCGCCCGACCCGGCAGCCGCGTCCGTCACACTGGCCGAAGCCACGACGCTACGCTCCGAACTCGGTCGCCTCAAGGCTGCCGCGCTGGCCGACCCACGCGCTGAAAAGGGCGGCCGGAACGCAGCGCGCGTGCTGGACAGCCTCTCGCAGCGTGTCGATGATTTCATCAATAGCAACCTGGACGACGGCGAACTGGCCGCCGTTAACGCCGCGCGCGACACCAAGTTTCAGGAAGCCGAGGCGTTCACCCGGCAGGGTGACCCCGTCGCCGCCGCCCTGTCCCGCTACGAGGGCGGCCAGCCGCGTATGCGTGACGAACGCGTCGCCTCGACCTTTGCCGATCCGCAGAACATGGACAAGCTCTTCGCGGTGGCCGACACCCCGCAGGCGCGCGCCGCGATCCGCGAGGAGGTGCTGTCTCGCGCCAAACTGGACACCCCCGAGCAAATCCAGCAGTTCACGCAAGAATACGGCCAGCAGATCGGCAAGTTCCCGGGCCTTCAGGACGAACTGAATAAGGCCCTGAAAGCCCGCACGACAGAGGCCGCCGCCAAGGGTGCCGAGAGCGAGCTTATCCGCAGCCTCGGCGACGGCGTGAATACGCCGGGCCGCGGCGAAGTTGCGAAATATCTAACTTACGCTGACGAAAAAGCAGACCGTGCCATGGCCAACGTGATCGCGTCGAAAGACCCGAAAGCCGCGATCGACGAGCTGCTGTCCTTCGTCAACGACGACCCGAAGGCCGTCGAGGGTGCGCGCAAGACATTCTGGAATATCATGCAATCCAAGGGGCGCAGCGGCGGCAATACGACCGCAGGCGTCGGCGGCGCGCAGCCGTGGCTCCCTGTATCGCTGAAGCGCTTTATGGACGACCCGTCGACCCGGGCCGTCGCAGAGCGGCTGTATCGCGACAACCCGGAGCACCTGAAAGCGATTAACGAGATCACGGAGGCCCTGCAAGGCGTCGACTTGCGCAAGAACATGAAGGCGCCGAACACCTCCGGCACCGCGCAGGCTATGAGCCAGTTGCTCACCCCGGAGACGCTGCAATCACGGTTCTATGCTTGGCAGACCGGGAAGATCAAGGCGTCGTTCCTCATTACCAGCATCGGCTCCGTCATGGCGCGGCGCGCCGTACGCGGCGCACAGGCCGGGGCTATGAAGCGCATGCTCGACGAGGCCCTGCTGAACCCCGACGCGGCGGCCATGCTGCTGAAGGAAAACAACCCGGCCAACCGGGCGGCGCTCGCACGATCGGCCAAGGCTTGGTACGGCGACCAGGCGTCGACCGTGCTCGATATCGTCACGCCCAAGAACGAAGACGACGAGCTGAAAGAAGCGGTGCAACGATGAGTGACCTCGGCCGCGCCCTCCCCGCACAGTCAATCGCCGCGATGTTCGGCCCACCCGAACCGCCCTCCGGCGTCGCGTATTTCGATAAGGCGCGTACGTTGCTCGGGAAGAACGAAGGCCTGGATCGGGGCGTCATTCAAGAATACTTGCGCAACGGCGGCGTGAACCTCGACCCCGCGACAACGGCCTGGTGCGCCGCATTCATCAACGCCTCGCTCCAGCAAGAGGGCTACGAAGGCACAGGCTCCAATATGGCGCGCAGCTTCGCCACTTACGGCGAGGCAGTCGATAAGCCGCAGAGGGGCGATCTGGCGGTATTCAGCCGTGAAGGCCAACCGAACAGCCCGCTCGGGCATGTCGGCTTTTTCGACGGTTATGACGAAAACGGTAAAATTCGCGTACTTGGCGGCAACCAGAGCGATTCTGTGCGCCTATCCAGTTATGCCCCCGACCGCCTTCTGGCGTTCCGGCGGCCTATCAAGGGCGGCGGGCCGTCCATGAACGCAAAGAACCCCTCTGGGCCGACCCCCGCCGGCACGCCCCTGCCGTCGGCGCCTGCGCCCTCCTCGCTGGCGTCTACCCCGCCGCTGTCGGTCCCAGAGGGGACCAGCTTAGCGTCGTTTTTCACGGCGACGCCGGCGCAGCAGCCGCGCGTCGATACGCAGGCCCGGGCCAAAGCGGACCGCCTGCGCCGCGAAGCGCTATACGCCGATCCGTTCGCTTAAGATTTTGGCGGTTCGCCGGGCTTCGTGACGAAGACTAAGAACCGGCCGACAGCGCCGCCAATGAGACGGCAGACCGCGTAAAACAACGCGACACCGATAATGATTTTTAAAATAAGCAACCACGTCATGGCGGCGTCCTTTCGTAAATGACTGGCAAAATGACTGGCAAAACCGTGTATGTAAGGCAGTTGGTCAAAAGCCGGGTATTGTGTAAGTCACTGTACTGTAAGGTAGAAGGAATGGTGCTGCCAGAGAGGATTGAACTCTCGACCTCCCCCTTACCAAAACTGTTGTAGGTTAAATGTCTGATATTGTATTTCCATCATTTTTCGTTATCTCTCCGTCACTTGCGTTAATTGTTACGGTTCTTTGTAGGTCGTTGTAGGTCATTTTCGACTGGCATTTTGCCAGTTCGCTGGCATCGAATTGGTAGCACACCAAATAGGTATTCCCGCGCCACTGCGCCCACTTCATTGTGATCGGCCCGTCAGTTGACGTCGAGGTTTTTCCGAAAACGCACGCACACCATATTTTAAGCCATGAAGCTCTTTTGATCGAACCGGCGTTAAAAAATGTACTCATTCTGCTGCCTCCAACTTCCCGCCTGATATGTGGTCAACCGTCCCTGCGGGATCGTCCGGCTGCCATTTTGCATACACCTTTTCCACCATGGCAAGGGTGTTGCCTAGAATATTCGCGATCTTCCAGAGCGGTACGCCGTTCCGGGCCATATGGGTGGCCGCCGTATGGCGCAGGACGTGGGGTGAGATACCCGTCGCTTTGGGTTTTTTCGATGTCGTTACTTTTTGGTTGCTGAACCCGGCATTTATGGCGGCCAGCTGGACGCTGGCCCAGACTGCCCCTTTGTTGTCGAGCACCAGGTCGTTAATCTTCTCTTTGTGCGCGCGCTCCAGTATTGGCCGCAGGGCGGTCGAAATGGGTATTTGCGCCCGGCGCTTAGTCGTCTTTTTCCGGCCCGGTACGTCGAGATCAATGACACCCATTTCGAAATCGACGCGATCCCACGTAAGTTCGAGCAAAGCCTGCTTCCTGGCCGCCGTCTCGAGCGCCAGCCACAGGAAGCGTTCAAGGCGCGTCAGGCGTTTCCCCCGGCGCATCCCCGCCGCGGCGTTTAATAACCGCTGCATTTCGTCCGTCCGCAGCCAGCGGTCCCGCGGCTCCCCTGCTTCTGGCAGGTCTACCGGCTCGATGATTCGCTTCTGGATAAGCTTCTGTTTCGGGTCGGCGCAGAAATGTAGGCAGGCATACAGCGCCCCCAGCTCTTTACGCACCGTCGAGGGCTTGGCTTTCCGGCCCCGCCGGCCCGCCACGCGTTTAGCGGTGTAGTCGTCAACGACGGTTTGGTTAATCTGCGGCACCGTCAGGCGCCCGAAATGGGGCTCAAGGTTTTTCCAGATATAGCCGATGGTTGACGGGTCGGCGACCTTCTTCTGGACGTGCTTTTCGTCATACACCGTCCACAGCTCGGCCACCGTCAAGTTGACGCCGTCGCCCGCGATCGGGGCGTCTTTACGTATTAAGAGCCAGTGCGCAAAGAATGTTTGAGCTTCAGCTTCGTCAGTCGTGCCTGTGCTGACGCGGTGAGGCGTCCGGCCTTCGCACCACGTAACGTACCAGCGGAGGTTTCCTTTCCGCTTGAATGGCTGCTTGAGTGTCGGCTGTGACATTTTACGGTCTCCAAATAAGCGTTTAAATCGTCGGTCGTTATCAGTACCGGGCGGCCCTTCAAATAAGACAAACGCCCCAAAAGCCGAAGCCGCTTCACTTTTGAGCGGCTACAGCGAAGGATCGCTGCGACTTCAGTCTCGGTTAAAAGCATCGTCGGCCTCTAGCAGTTCGGCGACTTTCGCCGCGGTCGACGTCCTGACAAGCATGTCTACCCGCAACCACGCCATACCCTTGGCGCTCGTGCTGACTTTCATTTCGAAAGCCGGCGAATCCTCGTTTATGGCGGCCTCGAGGTAGTTCGGCAGCAAGACGTCAGGATCGACCCCCAAGGCTTTCGCCAGGGCGTCGCGGTTTTGGGGTGACGGTAGTGTGCGGCCCCGAATGTAGGTCGATATGGCGTCGCGGTTTAACCCTGATTTGCGGGCCAGTTCGCTTTGGTGCCAACCTTTCGACAGCATAAGATTATAGAGGCGCTTACCAAACTCTTGTTTTGTAAGGTGTTTCGGCTTCAGTGGCGAACCCTCCAACCCCTCGGGGGTGTTCGCGTGGGTTCTTACTTTACGCGGCATTTTTAGCCTTTCCGCTCTGCTGTGAGAGTCGTATGTAGGGCAAATGTATTCCTTTTTCGCATCCTTGTCAATACATTCTGTCTGTCACAACTGCTGGTTTTGAGTTACCTTACTACACCCGTGACATTCTGTCCGTACGGAGAGAGTAAATGTTCGACTTTAACCGCTTCCTGCACGACCACTTTGTTACCCCTAAAGGTCTTATAGCCTTCCTCAACGCCTACGGCGCTGAAGCGCCCGGGCTACCCGCCGCAGAGAAGTGGTTTCAGCGCGGGGCAATTCCGGGCGGCTGGTTGCCTCATCTGCTGGCTTATCTCGAGCTTGATCGGGGCGAGCCGGTGCGTTTGGCGAAATACCTTATTTCCGTGTGATTCGCCGTGCCTGCGCGGTTTACCGGTGTCCACATGATGGAGCTGGAGCTGCGATGGTACTGGCGGGTTTGCTCGGAAGGCAACGCGCTGCACCGATTCGACCCCGCCGCGCCTGAGCTGTGCGATTATTTTGACGACCTAGAGGTTTTAATGCTGCATACGAAATGGCCCCGCCTTAAACGTCAGCTGCTCCGCAGCCTGCGCCCCTGTGAGGCCCGGAAACCGGAGGTCTGTGCATGCGCGTTGTAGGGGTGGACCCCGGCGCCTACGGCGCCCTGGCGCTACTGGTCGACGGCCGTCTGGTGTCTGTCGCCGACATGCCGATTCTCAAGGTGCGGCGCGGCAAAACAGACAAAGCAGAGGTCAACGGCTACGAGCTGGCCGCCGTCCTGCGTGAAATGGCCCCCGACGTCCTTTATCTGGAGCAGGTCGGCGGTATTACCGGGCAGTCGGCCAGCGCGGCGTTTAACTTCGGGCGGGCCGCCGGCGCGGTCGAATACACCGCCAAGGCGCTGGGTTTTAAGGTGGAGCTTGTCGCCCCCGCTACATGGAAGCGGGCTATGCGAATCAACGGCGGCAAGGACGGCAGCCGCGCCGCGGCCGTCGGAATGTGGCCGGAGCAGAGCGATTTATTCAAGCGGGTAAAAGATGACGGTCGCGCGGAAGCGGCGCTTTTGGCTGAGTACGGCCGACAGCAAAAAGAAAAAATGCGCGAAACTGTTTTTTCGTGAATTTTTTGTCTGATTCTGCGTTGACACTAGACCTACATTAGCCTACAAACGGACTACTGTGTAACCTGTCGAACATGAGGGCATGTATGCCAACGCCGTTTCCCCACCAGATCACCGGAGCCGTCTTCCTCGCGAACCGCAACGCGGCTCTTCTGGCTGACGAACAGCGCGTCGGCAAGACGGGTTCCGCGATCACCGCATGCGATATGGTGCTCGCGCATAAAATCCTTATCGTTACGACCGCCACGGCCCGCGCACAGTGGGGTTACGATTTCCGCGAATGGAGCGGACCGCACCGTAAAATTCAAGTTGTGTATAGCGCTTCGGACCGTATTGCGCCTGACGCTGACGTCGTGGTCGTGGGTTGGGTTATGGCGAGCAAGCACGGCTTGCTCAAGCAGTTCACCGCGCGGCGCTGGGACGTCCTTATTCTCGACGAAAGCCACTACGCCAAAACGCCCGGCGCCGCCCGTACGCAGGCCGCCTACGGCACCGCCGAGCTGCCCGGCTTACGGCGCTGCGCCGCCCGCGTCTGGTGCCTGTCAGGGACGCCTATAGCCAACGCCCCTAACGATTTATGGACGATGCTGCACGCTCTCGACCCGGAGCGCATCGACGGCATGTCATATAACGCTTTTATGCACCGCTACTGCGTCGTGAAGAAAAAATATGTCGGCGGCCAGTGGATTGAATACGCGATAAAGGGGCGGAACGAAGACGAGCTGCGCGAACGGCTTAAAGGTTTCTGGCTTCGCCGCACGCAGGCCGACGTCGGCATTAAACCGCCGATCTTCTCCGTATTCCCGCTGCATATCGAAGCTGCCCCCGCCGAGCTGCGGGATATCACGCCCGAGCGCGCGGTTGCCATTCTCGACATGTTCGACGCCGAGGAAGTCGATTCCGGCTTCGCGACCCTGCGCCGCGTTACCGGCGTCGCCAAGGCGCACGGGGTTGTCGATGCTGTCAAAGAGGCGTTGGATAACGGACTCGATAAAGTTGTTCTTATGCACTGGCATACGGAGGTGGGTGAAATCCTCCGCAACGGTCTTTATTCGTATGGTGTTGTAGGTATTGACGGCTCGACGCCAGCCACCAAACGACAAGCGCACGTCGAGGCCTTCCAGAGCGGCGGTGCCCGCGTGTTTGTCGGCCAGATCATCGCTGCCGGGGAGGCTATAGACCTCTCGTCTGCGTGCGAGCTGTGGTTCGTCGAGCCGTCAATCGTCCCTAAAGACATGGCGCAGGCCGCCATGCGTATCACGAATCATTCGCAGAAGCGCCAGGCGCTTGTGCGTGTGTGCGCGGCAGCGAACACCATAGACGAACAGTCCATGGAAATTCTGACGCGTAAGGTCAAAACCATCAAACAGATTATGGAGAAATAGATGCCTGTTACTATTACGATCACGGCCGACACTGCCGGAGACGCCCTGCGCGAGCTTCGGGAAATGAGCTACGCCAGCGTTCCGACCATCACTATCGCGGCAAAAACCAGCGACGCGGGGCCCACCCAAGAACAGGTCGACGCCGCGGCTGCCCGCGTCAACGCGGCGGAAGCGACGCCCCCTGCCCCGGCTGCCGAATCGGCGAAAGAGAAAAAGCCCCGCGCCAAAAAAGAAGCCGCGCCCAAGGCCGTGCCTGACGCCCCGGACGCCGCCACCGCCGCGCAGGATGACGCCGACGAGGCTGAAGAGAGCACCGCGGCGCTGACGATCGACAGCGTCAAGAACGCCTCGCGCGCCTACATCACGAAGTTCGGTATGGAGCACGCCCAGAACGACTTAATGGTCGTCCTGAAAGGCGCGATCGGCGTCGACCGTATAAGCATGATACCGGCCGATGCTTCGCAGGACGTGCTCGCGAACGCCATAAAGGCCTTCGAAACCGCCGCAGAAACCAACCCGTACAACCGGCCGGTCGTCGCGCCGAAGGCGGCGTAACGTGGCTCAAAAACGCTCAAAAGAAGTCGATATAGCCGTCAAGAAGCTCTACGCCAAAATGGCGACCAGGGCGGCAGAGCGTTCGCTCGTGCAGGTCAGCTTAGGCGACATGCGCGGCGCAGACGATACTGTCGGCTGGGTCACCGAATGGCTGGAGTGTGCAGGCGCCGACGCGACGAGGAACTACTTCAATGTCTAACAATCACGGAGAGCGCGCACACGCTACGTGGTCGGCTTCGTCGACGGCGAGGAACTGGAACTGCGCGGGGGCGCTCGCGCTCACCGAGCAGGTCCAGCACCTCGACAAAGAAAGCGAGGCGGCGGCCTGGGGTACAGCATGCCACCAGATTTCCGAAAGGTGCTTGCGGAACGGTCAGGACGCCGTCGAATACATAGGCCGGATCGAGAAGACCAAAGAACACGAGTTTGAGGTCGACGAGGAAATGGCCGAGACGGCGCAGGTTTACGTCGATTACGTTCGTGAGCGCGTCGGCAATATCGGCAGCCTCGACGCGGACCCGGCACCTGGCGTTCGTCATCCCGCGCTCTATATTGAGCAACGCTTCAGCCTTGAAAAGCTGAAACCGCCGTTCGATGCCGGCGGTACGGCTGACGCGGTCATTTACTTTCCGGCGGAAGAACTGCTGGAGGTAATCGACCTCAAAGGCGGCCGCGGTGTCGTGGTGGACGTGACGGAGAACAAGCAGCTCCGCACCTACGCCCTCGGCGCCGTGCTCGCCAACCCCGGCCTTGCTGTTTCCCGCGTACGCTCGACGATCGTGCAGCCGCGCGGAAAGCACAATGACGGGCCGATAAGGTCGGAAGAGTTCCACGTATCCGACCTTATGGAGTGGACGGCTGAGCTGCTGGAGGCGATGAACCGCTCTGCGGCGGCCTGCGCTGCATACGCGCAGATCACGGGCGAGATCGCCCGTGAAGCGTGGGCGGCAAAGCACCTGAAAGCGGGCGATCACTGCAAGTTCTGCCCGGCCGCCGGGTTCTGCCCGGCGCTGGAGAAGAAGGCGTTTGACGCGGCCGGGTTCTTCTTTAACGACGAGAGCGAACCCGTGCTGTCGAACACGCCTGCCGATCTGTCGCCTGAGAGGCTGGCGGCCGTGCTCGACGCTGCCGATCTCATACAGGACTACCTCAATGCCTGCCGCGGCCTCGCTCACTCGCTGGCCGAGTCGGGTATCCCCGTACCGAACTACCAGCTCGTCGACAAGGTCGGCCGGCGCCGCTGGAAAGACGAAGATGAGGCCCGTACGGCCTTGTTCCTCGACGCCGACCTGACGGACAACGACGTCTTTAACCGGAAGCTGAAAACGCCGCCGCAGATCGAAAAGGTGCTGGGCGCAAAACGCAAGCACGTCCTTAAAGACCTGATAGAGACGCCGATTACGGGCACGAACCTCGTGCGCGTAGACAAGACGACACGCCCGGCCGCGGTGGCCGCCGTGAATAAACACTTTGATAAAATCGACTAGGAGAAAAGACTATGCTTTTACACTCGAATACCGTTATGTCCCAAGAAAACGCCAAAGCCGCGTGCATGGGCGCAGCCGAAAGCAACGGCCTGTCTGGCGTCGGCCGTCCCCGCACGATCAACGTCGTCTACGCGAGCCTACAGAAGCGCCGCGAAGAGCAGGAAAAATACCGGCAGGAAAACCTGTTCTGGGACGAGGTCAACAAGCTGCGCAACGAGAACGGCTCCGCGCTTGAGGCCCTGTGCGACGTGCTCGACAAGGTGATCGAAGAGAACGCCGAACTGCGCCGGATGATCGACCGTGTGGACGCAAGCAGCATGCTTGCGCACAAAACGGGCATTGGTCTGACGCTGCGCCTCGACAACCTCGACGACCGCGTCTTCGCGATCACCAAAAAGAAGTAATCCACCCTACGCCATAACTTTACAGGAGTACAAAACATGGCTCGTTCTGAAGACTTAAAAACACCCCTCGCCCGTCTCGCCTTCACGCAGGACTTGTTCAAGGCCCGCGCGCAGGAAGCAGGCAAACCGCCCAAATACGGTTGCACCCTGCTCTACGCTAAAACCGACAACCTCGACGCTCTGCGTCAACTGGCTGTCAGTGTCGCCGTTGCCGAATGGGGCGACAAAGCCGTTCAGTGGATCAAGGACGGCGTTATCAAAAACCCGTTCCTCGACGGTGACGGCCCCCAGGCTATCAGCAAAAAGTCAGGCGAACGCCACCCCGGCTTTGCAGGGTGCACGTTCATCCGTGTCGGTTCCGGCGAAGACTTCAAACCGAAGATTTTCGACAAGAAGTTGAACCCGATCACCGACCCGGAAGCCTGCTATAGCGGCTGCTACGGCTACCCCGTCCTTAACGCCTACACTTGGGAAAACGAAAAGAACGGCAAGGGTATCTCGTTCGGTATTTCCATGATTCAGGTCGTCAAAGACGGCGACCGCCTGGGCGGTACTGGCGGCCCCGATCCGACCAGCCACTACGAGACGATCGCAGACGAGGGCGCAGCGCCCGCGGCTACGAAGACAGGCGCCGGTGCTGCCGGTTTGTTTGCCTAAGTATGATTTGACGACAGACGGCGGCCTACACGGGCCGTCGTCTTCGGCGAGGAGGCGCGGAAGGGGTTTGGGTGGTTATGCACCCAATAGGCGCACGAGGGCCGCAAGGCCGCCCCTATGCACGCGACGCGCCTCCTCACCGAAGACGATAACGCCTTCAACAACAGAGGAGAAAAACCATGGCCGAAGCAGGTCACAATAGCGGCATTGATGCCGAAAAACTGAACGCCTTCTACCAACGTATCGAGCGGCTGGAAGAAGAGAAAGCCGCGCTGGCTGAAGATATCAAAGAGCTTTATGCCGAAGCCAAGGCGAACGGCCTTAATACGAAAATAATGAAGATCGTCGTTCGGCGCCGCAAAATGGAAGCCGAAAAGCGCCGGGAAATGGACGCGCTGGTCGAAGTTTATGAAGGGGTCTTCTCATGACCGGGAAGCCGTTTCATATCGTCGACGACGGCTTCGTCATCCTGCGCAGCAAGGGCGTGTACCGGCAGGCAAAACTGTACGAGCGCGATGACGTGCTCTACGCCGGGCTTGGCTCTGGCTTCATAAAGCTGCACCCGAAAAACGGCACGTCAGCGCCTTCAGTGTCGTGGCTGGAGGTGTCGCACCAGTTCGAGCAGATCGGGATTTGCGATCTGAAGCTGTCGGACCGCGCGAAAGCAAAAGCGAAACGGAGCGCAGCATGACCGCAGAGCACCAGCTAGAACGCATTCACGCCGCCGGCCTCAAGGTCGACGTCGCATACGAAGCCTTCGGGGTAGAGCGCTGGCAGGTATTGCTGCGCCCTAAAGACGAAGCAAAGCCGCTGCCAAACTCCGGCGGAGGCGCCACGCTGGCCGAAGCCTTGGCCGACGCGCTGGCGAACAACACCAACGACGACACGCAACCGACGCTCAAGGGCGTATTCGATTAAGGGGGACTACAATGTTATCGACAGCCGTTATGAAAGAGAAAATCGCGCAGAAGAACAAGCCGCGATCCCGTACCGGGCAGATCATGCTGCGCACGCACTACGAAATGACGTGGGATATCGACGCCGTGTATATCGCAGCGCTCGGCCGCTGGATTCTCTACCGCTGGTCCGACATGCGCCGCAGCGTGCGGAGCTTTGCCCGCGCAGGTGACGCCCGGCACGCCTTCTTTGAAGGGACGTATGATTTTATGGAGGAAAAATTTTGTAGGGCTTGTCTGATTTAGTATTGACTATGCCCTACAATCGCCATACAAATGCAGTACGTTGAAACGAACACGAGAAAGAAGAATAGATATGGGAATGTACACCGAGCTACTGCTCAACGCTAAACTCGTCAGCGACGTACCTACTGACGTTCTGGCCGTATTCGAGCATTTATTCAATGGTGGCGCGCAGCCGGCCGCCCTGCCCGACCATCCATTTTTCAGGGCTGATCGCTGGAACCTGATCGGCCGCTGCTCCTCCCACTACTTTCAGCCGCACAGCACGAGCAATATGCGCTTCAACGATACTGCGCAGCAGTGGTTCATTTTGTCGCGGTCTGATCTCAAGAACTACGAGGACGAGATTGACCTGTTCATGCAGTGGGCGATGCCGTACCTCGACGAAAGCGAAGGTCAATTCGTGGCGTACTCGCGCTACGAAGAAGACAACGAGCCTAAGCTGTACTTTAAACCGCAGCAGGCGGTGCAATAATGTCAACTCAAGTCCTTACTTGCGTGCTTGTTATATGCGTCGGTCTGTCGAGCGTGATTATCGGTTTCGAGCTGGGCGACGAATCCGGCTACTACCGCGGCAAGTCCGAGGTGTATTCCGGCATGTTCGACCGGAACGCCGCGCTCGCGGAGGCGCTGCAATGACCGACGACACAAAAGAAGACCCGCTGCTCATACTCGCCGGGAAGCTGTCTTCCTACAATTTCGCCACGCAGCACCCTGACGTAGCCTTAGCCTGGCTGAAAGAACACCAGGCCGAGTTGATAGCAGCGTTTGCCGTCGACAGCGACGTGCTGACTGCCGCGCTCAAGAACCTGCCGCACGATAGCGACAGATACGCCGTGTTCTCTGCGTTCTGCGGCTCGTGCGGATCGCTAGACCCTTACTGCAAGTGTTGGAACCATGAATAGAGAAACCACCGACCCGCCGCCTGAACTGAGCATGACCCCCCAATTTTCTGAAATTCTGAAGCGGGCGGAAGAAGCCTTAGCGCAGTGTATTGATAATTTATACAGCACCGGGCTCAACTTGGTTGACTGCGAGCAAGCCCTGTCCGACCTCCGCCGCTGTGAGATTGTGGAAGTGTCGCCCATCGGAAACCCGAATAGTCGTTACGGCCATCAATACAACTGCGGCTATCTATCCGGGGCCAATGACATGAAGGACCACCTCACCGCCACCAACATCACGCTTGTGCGCGTGAAGGGGGATGAATGAGCGATTTGTCCGTAGAAGCGCAGGTAGTTATCGGCGGCTTCTTCAGTATTTTAATAACGACTGAACTATCATTTAAGCGGCCTTGGGTTATTCATCCGAAGATGCGCAAAGGGCTTGATGATCTGGTAGACGCGGGATACTTGACCGTGGAGAAGTTCAACAAACACAGCGGCACCATGATATGGAGGCCGACTGAAAAACTGAAATCAGAAAACCCAAAGGTTAGTAGGGCTTTCATGGAACAGCACAGTTTTCCAGTAATGGACGAGACGCAACCGAAACCGAAGAAGGCTTTAAAATGACCCCCTCACCCCCATCGGGCGACGATTTGATGCCGGACTGGATAGCGAACGCGCAGATCGACAAGATTTGCAGCATGGCACTGGATGAAGAGGACGGTAAGGCTTGCGAGGCTTATCTGCGCCGCGCTCTGGCAACTATTCAGGCCATAAACGCAACCCGCACCCCCTCTCCCGCCGTGCTCGGTAGCACCCCCGCAATCGCGGACAGCGCGGCGGAACGGGCGGAGGCTTTGGCTGCACTTGAGCGGCTGCGTTCACGTTGCCGTTCACACGCTAAAATAAGCAACAGCCCAGAAGACATGCAGGACTGGATTGATCGGGATGCTGCGAAAGTACTGGCTTGCCTGACCGCCAGCGCACCGAAAGAGCCGGAGGGGCCTACACAGGAAGAACTGCGGCTTGGCAAGCTGATCGACCGCGCCGTGAAAGCGTATTACGACGATGGCGATGCGGATTTTATGTGCAACATCCTTGAGGGGAAATTCGCCTCCCCGCAATACGAAGGAGAAAAATGATGGGTGAAAACCCGAGAAGCGCCTCGCTGGCGTATGTGATTTGGGAAATAGAACAGGACTGCGCCAATTTCGTGCTTGGCAGTAAGTGGAGCAAAGCACTGACGTTCTTGAAAAAATATCAAAAACTTACGGAAGGTAGCGCACCCTCTCTCGCTGTGAACGATGAGGTTAACAGGCTCAGATTGCAGATAGCCAAGGCCGCGCTTTGCATCATGGAAAATCCTTATAAGGCCATAAACGACACCCTGTGGCTTTCCGAGAAAGGTCTAGCGCCGACACTGTTTGAACATCTAGTCGGTGAACTTGATTGCGAAATGGATGGAACGCATGAGGACCAAGTAGCAGCCCTAAGAAAGTACATCGCAACCCGCACCCCACCCACTCCCGCACCAGTAGCGGAAGGGCCGGGGCTGGAGGAGTTGCTGGCCGCGCTGACAGACGGAATTAAATTTGCCGAACTGTGTAAGTTGCCGGATGGTGGCTGGAAGTTCCGAGCGTACAAGGAAAGGCTAGAACCTCACGCGTACGGCGAAGGAATCACCCCCACCGCCGCCGTCCAGAGCGCCCTCGCGCAAGAGGGGGAGTGATGGAAATGATCTGCATAATGTGGGTCTGTATAGTTTTAGCGATAATCGTAGACATGATGAGGACACCATGACCACCCCGACACCGCACACCACGGATTTAGAGGAAGTACGCGATGAAGTTATTCAAATACTGAACAAGGCCCGCTGCTTTCCGCAGGGTCGAGTTGTCGGTAACTATGAACTGTGCGGACTTATATTAGACCACCTCGCCCAGCGCGGGATGATTGGGCAGGGGTGGCAGGATATTGCGACTGCGCCGAGGGATGGGACGGAGATTCTAGTTATCTGGCGTGGAAAAGTACGGATGGCAAAATACAATAACAAGCCTCGCCGGGACGCGCATAGCAACTGGTTTATTTATCATTCTTCCTATTACCAATCGCATGTAGTCGGAGGCCCAGAAGTATGGCAACCCCTCCCCGCCCCCACCGCCGCCGTTCGTAACGCGATGGAGGAAGGGTGATGGGAATAACGATAACATTGGGCTGGTGGCTCATACCCGCAGTAAATAGCGTCCTTGGTTTTGCGTGGGCGTGGCAGAAGGATTTTCAGGATTATCAGGGAGGTGGCATGTTCCCGTGGCCGCCGACCAGCTTCTTTGCGACTATCCCGGCTGTCTGCTGGATGCTTCTGAACTGGCTTGTTTACTTCATTATTTTTTAAGGACCGTGACAATGGATAAAGACAAAGCAAGGGCGGCGGTGGAATGGTTGGATAATGGTACAAGGATTATAAATGAATACGCCGGAACACATAATTTTCCAGATGCGGATAAGTCCGTATTAGAAATACACAATACGTTGCGCGACAGTATCCGCTTCATCATCGAAGGCGGGGATGAGACGAGTGTTGTGGTGCCGAGGGAGCCGACTAAGGAAATGCTAGAGCGCGGCTGTGATGCTTGGTGCGCAGAAAGCATGAGAAATGACAGCCACGGTGTCAAAGATTCCACGTACATTCCGGTGTGGAACGCCATGATAGCCGCGCACGAAAAGGAGAAAGCATGACCCCGCAAGACGCGCCCGATGCTCCACGCACCAAGGAAGAATGGCAACGGTATCTGATGAAACAGGCGATGGAACGCGCCAGACTGTACGAAAAATGGAGGCCGAAATGACCGATAAAGCGCCCGATGCGATGCCGGAACGTATGATTTAACGACAGACAAGGACTAACGCAATGAAAGTACCTAAACCTATAAAAGAAGAGCTGGAGAAATACAGCCTCGATTACACGATCGTGCAGGGCAAAAAGCACTACAAGCTATACGTTGACGACCAGCTGTGCGCCGTCTTCTCGATGGGCACAAGCACCGGCGGCCCTAACGGATTTAAAAACGTCGTCGGCGCTATACGTCGCGCAGCACGGCAGAAGAACGGAGCGCCGGCGTGAAACTGTACCGTATCCGCCGCATAGATGACGGTAAGTTCTTTGCCGGCTTTCTGGCGCCGTGGACAGAGCGCTATCGCGGCACCGCGCGCTGGTACGCCAAAGGTACGTTCTACAGCCGTATTGACACTGTTGTCGGTCACCTTGAATCGCTGGCGAGCGATTGGCGATTCGACAGCCCCCGGCGCTACTCCTCGGCGCTGCGCAAAATCGTAAAATTTTATCCTGAACGTCTCGACCTGTACGAAGTCGTTATCAACGACGTTACGCTTATTGGCGAGAATATCATACCTGCTGCCGACCTGGTGACGCATAATGCAAGCTCTTAAAATCGACTTTGAAACCGCGTCTGACGTCGACCTGAAAGCGCGCGGCGTCTACAACTACATGCGCTCGCCGCTGACGCGGCCCCTGTTCGCCTGGTGGCAGATCGGCGACGGGCCGCTGTACTACTGGCACCCCTCACAACCCTGCCCTCCCGCGATCGTCGCGCACATTAAAAACGGCGGTTACGTCAAAGCCCATAACGCCGGGTTCGAGCGCCTGCTTATGCAGCTCGTGCTTACGCCGCGCTACGGCTGGCCGACGATCAGGACTGAGCAGTTTATATGCACGGCGGCCACCGCTGCCGCCCTCTCCCTCCCGCGCGATCTGGCGGGGCTTGGCGACGCGCTGGGTTTAGCGATTAAGAAGAACAAGGACGGCTGGCGCCTGATACGCCTGTTCTCCCTGCCGCGGCCGCCGCGCGAGGGTGAAGACCCTGCCGGCGTGTACTTCAATACGCCTGACGAGCTCCCCGAAGACTGGAAGAAATTTCAGGATTACGGCCGTGACGACGTCATCGTCGAAGCCGACGCCGATACGCGCATGGTGCCGCTGCGCACCGAATGCCAGGACGCCTATTGGCGCAGCGAACGGATCAACGATCGCGGTATCCGCATTGACGTCCGCTCGGCGATCGCCGCGATCAAACTGGCCGGCGAAGCCAAGCTGCGCCTTAACAACGCCATGAAAGAGGCTACCGGCGGCGCCGTCACGGAATGCACGCAGGTTAAAGCGTTAACCGAATGGGTAGAGAGCCAGGGCGTCACCATGGTGTCTGCTGCCAAGGCCGATATTGAAGACCTGCTGGAGTGCGACGACCTGCCGGAGCGCGTGCGCCGCGCCGTAGAGCTGCGGCAAGAAGCCGCGAAGACGTCCGTATCCAAACTGTCAACATTCCTTGAGCGCGCAGGCGACGACCATCGCGTCCGCGGCGCCTTCCTGTTCCGCGCTGCCGGCACCGGCCGCTATAGCTCGACCGGCGCGCAAATGCACAACCTCCCCCGTCCACGAAAGGAATTTGGCGATGCTCACCTTGACTTACGAACACTGTTTTCCACGATCCGCGAAGGTGACCCGGACAGGCTTAGAGCCGTTTATGGTGACGATCTCGGTAAACCGCTCTGGTTACTCTCCGACGCTATTCGTGGCTTCCTGTGGGCTGCTCCCGGTCACGAACTGCTTGTCGCGGATTATGCCGGAATAGAGGGCGCCGTCGCGGCGTGGTTTGCCGGCGAAGACTGGAAGGTCAAGGCGATGTTCGACCTGATCGACAATCCCGCCCTGCCCGACCTGTACCGGCGCGCGGCGGCCGGCATTTTCAACACGACACCGGACCTGCTGACGAAGAAAGACCCGCGCCGCCAGGTCGGCAAGGTGTCCGAGCTGTCGCTGCAATACCAGGGCGGCGTCGGCGCGTTCCGCTCCATGGCCCGTAACTACAGCCTGAAGATCGACCCCGTATTCGAACCCGTCTGGGAGGCCGCCGGCGAGGAGCGCCGCGAGCGCGCCACCAAACGTTACGACGAGTGCCTTGCCCGCAACGAAATCACGACGCAGCAGCTTACGAAGCGCGAATGGATAGCGGCCGAGCTGGTAAAACTGGGTTGGCGCGAGACGCACCCTGCGATCGTCGCCGCGTGGAAGCTGCTTGAGAACGCAATGTTTCAAGCCGTGATGTATCCCGGCGAAGTCGCCACGGTGCTGAAATCCAAATATGTCGTCCGTCACGGCTTCCTGTGGTGCATGCTGCCCTCTGGCCGCTGCCTTGCGTACGGCGCGCCGCGAATCAGCGCTGTGGAAGTGCCGTGGGCCGACAAGACGCAGGAACCGGAACAGCGCGAGAAGAAAGACACCGTCACCGTGATCGGTACGGTGCAGGTCGGCGAGAAGTCTGTGCGCATGCGCTACGCCCTCTACGGCGGCCTTGCGTTCGAGAACATCGTGCAGGCGATCGCGCTCGACCTGCTCGAGAACGGGATCATGCAGGCGGAGAAGCATGAATACCCCGTGATCGGCCACGTCCACGACGAGATCATAACCGAAGTGCCGAAGGGTTGGGGTGACGTCGCGCAGTTCGAAGAGTTGATCTGCGAGCTTCCGGGCTGGGCTGACGGCCTGCCGCTGACAGCGTCGGGGTGGCGGGGCAAGCGTTATCGCAAAGATTAAAATTTGTATGATACGCGGTTGACATTTGACCTACAAACGCCCTACATTCAATACATCGACAACACGGAGCAAAACACCCCATGAATACCGACACTGACGCGGCCCGCAAAATTCTGGACAACGGGCCAAAGACCTCTATTCGCTGGTCGCGCGAACTGCGGGCGCGGATCGAGCGGATCGCCAACAAAGAGCTGCGCACCAACGCCAACGCCGCCACGGTGCTGGTGATGATCGGCCTCGTGCAGAAAGAAAAAGAGCACGGCTTCTACGGCGTGCCTGTAGAGCTGGCGCCGGCAACCGGGGGCGACGATGACGATAACTAAAACCTGCCTTATTACGTTCCTTGACGGCGCTTCGAAAGAAGTCGATTTCACCGGCATGGCGGGCTGCCCGCACCCTGATTTCGTGTGCTTCATGCTGCCGGGCAAGAAAGAGTTTCACCTCAATCTGACGGGCGTGCTGTCGATGGATTTTTCGCCGCTCGAAAAAGCCACGCCTGACCTCATCCTGCCGCACTGAAGGGCCGCGCCATGACCTCGCTTGACGATCTGCGGGCTGCTTTCCCTGCGCTGGGTTTTGCGGTCTACGCCTATGCGCCCGGCGGTGTCGTGACGCTCGAGGTGCTGGACGGCGATAATACATTTACGTTCCAAGGTCTGACGCTGACGGCGGCCATACACAGCGCGTTTCCGCCGCCCGCCCCCGCGCCTGAACCTCCGCCGCCTGAGCCAGAGCAGGCGCAGCCCAAGCCGACTGTATTCGACTGACAAGCACCCCCTACCAGAAGATCACAATGGCCGCCCAGGATTCAGCTTTCACTAAATTTTGGAAACTCGGGTACAAGAACCTTGTGCCTGTTGTTCCGCCTGACGCGCAGGTAAGCCCGGCGTCGTCACTGGCAAAGCGTCCTGGTGCACGCGGCAAGGCTGTCGGTATAAAGGGGCGTGACGGCCTGTGGCGCGGTTACGACTGGCTTCGCGCAGAGCCGGCCACGGAACAAGACCTGTCGAGCTGGGCCGCCATGGGCGCTGGCGTCGGTATCCGCACGGGGCAAGGTATAGTAGCCCTCGATATAGACACGCTGGACGAGGCGACGGCGCAGAGGGCTGAAGACTTGGCCCACGCGGTATTCGGTACGTCAGCCGCCCCTGTGCGCTTCGGGCGCTGGCCTAAAAGGCTCCTCGTCCTGCGCGTCACGGAGCCTGTGCCGTATCAACGCATAGAGTTCCAAGGCGCTGACGGCAAGAACGAGCGTATTGAATTATTATCTGACGAGCGGCAATTCGTCGCCGACGGTATCCACGCCACGACAGGGAAACCCTACGCCTGGCGCGCCGGGGACGTCACACCCCTCGCTGACGTCCCCCTCGTCACGCAGGCCCAGATCGACGCGTATTTCGCGGCCCTCGCGGCCCAGCTGCCAGCAGCCGTGCGCGCCGAGCATAAGACCGCGGCTGACAGGGGTAATATCAATCAGGAAACGCTTACGGGTGATATTGAACATGTTCGCAACGCTGTGGCCGCCCTCCCTAACAACTCAAAACTTTTCCCCGCCTACGATGATTATATTCGGATCGGCGCGGCTATCAAGGGCGCAACACAGAATGACCCTGCCGCCGGCCTCGATCTGTTTCTATCCTGGGCGCTGCGCTGGGAAGACGGCGCTAACAGTCCTGAAGTAGCAGCAGCGGACTTCCGCCGGATCAAACCACCCTACGAGCTGGGCGCGCGCTATCTCTACGATATGGCGGCCATGCACTCGGGCGGAACCTACACCGGTGCCGAGGCGTGGTTTCAGCCGATCGAAGACGCGGACGATCCTTTTAGCGTCGCAGAGCGCGCAAACCAAGCCTCCAGCGTTACGTCAACGAACACGAAAACGTATAAGTTCCTGTCCTTCGCAGAAGCCGGTGCTCTCGCTCTGAAAGACGGCGCAAAGCCGCTCATTAAGGGATTACTCGATCAAGGCGCCATGACGATCCTCTACGGCGAGAGCAACGTCGGTAAGACGTTCGTCGCTATGGATATCGCGTTCCACATCGCCCTTGGCAAACCGTATGCCGGCCTGCGCGTCACGCAGCAGCCTGTCGTTTACGTCGCCGCAGAAGGCGGCTCAGGGGTGCGCAAGCGTATTGCCGCCCTCATAGAGCATTACGGGCAGGGCGTCACCAGCGCCCCGCTCTTGGTCCTGACGACGCCTGTAAACCTTTTGAAAGAAGACGCGGACCTTAAGCCCTTGATTGCGGCCATGCAGGCCATGGAGCCTAAACCCGGCCTGATAGTGCTCGACACGCTCTCCCGCGTGCTGGCCGGCGGCGACGAGAACTCGAGTACAGACATGGGCGCGCTCGTAAAGCATTTCGATATTCTGCGCTCGGCGCTGGGCGCTCACCTGCTGGCCGTTCACCACACAGGCAAGGACAGGGCGCGGGGCGCACGCGGTCACTCCCTGCTCCGCGCGGCTACGGATACAGAGATCGAAGTCGCTGACAACGTTATTGGCGTAACCAAGCAGCGCGATCTCGACAAGAGCTTTGAAAGCGGCTTTACGTTGGCCCCTGTAGTCCTGGGTATGGACGCGGACGGCGACCCTGTATCGTCGTGCGTCGTGCAGCTGTGCTCCGTGAGTGAGACGGTGGCCGTACAAGGGCGTATGACGCCGTCCGAGATTATCGTCATGAATACACTCGACGCCATGGTCGTTGCGGGCGGTCCGTATGCGGGCGGCGTGCCGGTAAAAGACCTGCTGGCGCAGATCGAAAAGGACGGCGTGTCCGATATGAACGGGGAACAACTACGCAATTATCTGCGCTCGATGGAAGGCAAAGCCCTCGTACATAGGCCGGGACGCGGGCTGTGGGCTGTACGCAGACAAGGACAGCATGTCCATTTCGTGGAAGAAAATGACAATATTATGTCAGAAAATCCGGTAAATTCCGGTAGCGAAAAAGAGGGGCAGTTACCGAATCGAAAAACGGCTTCGGTAGAATCTGGTAACGCAAATCTACCGAATGTTTTTGATTGATTTCAACGCGTTACGGGCAAACGGTAAAAAGCGGTAAAATACGGTAAGCCTCGCCGGAACCCAAATGGTAAAACGGTAACCACTATATAGGTTACCGTTTACCGTTTCCGCACTCACCCCCTGGTACCAGATTGTAGAAATGAACCTGAACGCATAAGACAGTTTGTCTTGCCCCTCCCCTGTATGGGCCGAAGTAAAGTTGAGCACCGCCGCGCCCGGTTTTTATTTTCGTGCGCCGCTGCGTAAATATTCGCAGCGCAAAATTTGTCTAAACGTTTTTAGCGTTCATGCGCCATATCGTGCGTAGCGCGCCCCTCACGCCGCGCCTCCGGCACGGCCGGCGCCAGGATGCGCTGCGGCGCGCCGCCGCCGCCCCGCCCGGGTCACTTTGCGCAGGCGGCCCGAGAAAGACCCGCCCGGCGCTGCGCTGCGGCCCGCCCCTTCGTTCGCTATGCGCTTGTGGTGCCCTGCCTGCTATCCCCCTACAGGGAAAAATCGCGGCGCTGTAGGGGCGTTTATGGCGCGCCCGGCGACGCATAGAAAAAAGCCCTGCACATTTCTGCGCAGGGCTCAAGTTTGCCGTTGCTGAAGGATCAACGGCGCAAGGTATTAGTGGCGGCGCAAAGCAGCAGGCCGAATATGACGCCTATAGCACGGCTTATGGCGTAGAACAGCAGCGAGGCTATGCAGGCGGCAAGGATGAAAAGCCAAATCATGGCGCGCCCCCTTTCGCTTTGTCGATTGCGGCGTCGATCACGTTACGCAGGTACTCGCAGTCCTTGGTGTCCATGTCCGGCGATATACCTTTACGAAGGTTGACTAGCGCGTCCAGCAATTCCGGCGCGGCGGCAATCAGGCGTGAATTACCTATGGCCTGTTCTGGCAGCACTAAAGGTTGGTCCGTGCGCGCGACGGCGTGATAAAACGGCTTGCCGCCGTCTGTAGGGGTATATAACGCTTGAACATAGGGGCCGCCGTCTGTAGTCCAAGGCCCCGGCGTGTGTTTTGGTTCGTTCATGGCTGTTTTTCCTTATGCCTGTTTCGCAAGGTTACAAAACGCGCGGTAATACTCCATGCCGCCCCGGTATGTGTCGCAGCGCATTTTATCAATTAAATTACCGCCGGAGTCGCGGGCTTGCGCTACATACCATACGCCGCATTTTTCAAAACTGGCATAAGCTCCGTTTTTAAACTCTTTTATCTTCATAGCTCAATATCCTTTGCAGTTATCAGGGGTTAACTTCATGGCGGCCTGTTCTGCCGTCGTGAACGTGTCAATGCGGCGGCACAAATCGCGCGTTATGCCTGCATAGGCAGAACAGGCGATAAAAACGCAAAGTGTGGCGAAAAATAAAATGGCGCGGATCATGATTGCACCTCGTCAAGCACGATTAGCGAGTCTTTGTTTTCCGGCACATGTACCGCGCGCACGTCGTCGATTTTACCTTCGCCTCGTTTCCGCATTGCTTGCGCGCTAGCTATCGCCGCCGCTGCGCTTTTTTCAAGCAGCGTCAACGGGCCGAGTACGCGGTCGACCCAAACCACTGCGAATATTTCAGGTTTGGTCATGATTGCACCTCTTGCGTTAAGTCGACGTCATAGTTGCGCTTGCCATCCCATAGCTTGCCATGGCCGACCAGCTGCACGGATACGGTGCGGTTAAAGCTTGCGACTATCTGCCCGCCGCTGCCGTACATATTTTTGAAGTTTATGGTTATGCACGGGCTGCCGTCGTATTCGCGGACCTCGGAAATAACGCCTTCGTAATTGCTGTTTTCCCAAGCCTCCACTTTGCGCTTGTGGTGCGCGGGCGGTTTTGGCGCGGCGTCATAGACGCGCACACGTTTGTTTAGCAGGAATGAAAAATCGTGGTTCATGGTTACGCCCTCCGCACAAAAACTAGACGGCCCTCGATAAGTAGAATTTCGCGCGAACGGTCGCCGAAATTATCCCATTCTTGCGGCGTACATTTCACCCATTCGCGCCCGTCTTGCGTTGTGTAGGTAGCAGGCTCTTGCGCCTGCGGTTTTGCGTCAATATTCATGGTTAATCCTTCATTTTGGTTGTTTTTGTTTGTCGACAATTCATACAGGCGCGCCGCAGAACGGCGCGCCTGTAGCTGGTTACGCGGCGATTTTGATTTTCTGCATTTCCTGCGCCAGTGTGAAAAGCGCCCGGTTAAGGTTTACATTACCGTCAATGGAATTAACGGGGCGGGTTTGGCGGCGCGCCTTGTAATTCCCCCGGTCGTCGCGGTCGATATAGGTAACACCGCCCTTTGTCAGATTTTCTTGCACCCGGTTAAAGGTCCGCCAAACGTCTGCGCCTTCATCTGCGCTGCGGCGGATTGCGTTAATCTGTTGCGCCTGCAACGGGTTTTTGCCCTCTTCAAAGCGCAATTCTGCGGCGGCCAAAGCAAAGGCCTCTTGTTCGTCGCGGTGCAGGGTTATGGCTTTCATGTTGTCGACAACGGTATCAATAGCCGCGCCGTCTTTAATCACTTCATACGCGCCTTCAATAACATCGTTCACCACGTCGCCTTTGTGCGGTATGCGCAGCATTTGCGCGACACCGTCAGGCATTACCAGACCGTTAGAGCACACGAGACGGAAAAGCCCGCTCATGAGTTGGTAAGCGCTTGTGCCGTCGTGTGCGTTTACAAGAACCAGTTCGCGCACGCTATCACCGACTTCCCGTTCGCCATCACGGCGCAAACGAATCAGGTGTTTTGTGAAACCACGTTTTTCAACATCACGACTGCCACCTTGGCGGACTTCGTACGGCATAAAGCCTTCCTGGCGCAAACCGTTGATAACGTCGATTGTGGGAATGTAGGTGAATTTATCGCTGCGGCTGTTGTGCTTTTCACGTGCGAAAATGGCAGGCGAGGCTTTAAACAATGTTTCATCGTCCATTGCTGTTTTAGAACGAGCGATAACACCGCCTGAACCGAAACGAGCGATACGGGCGGAAGATACAGATTGTACGTTGTACATGGTTAGGTTTCCTTCAGTTGTGGGCCGCGCTTGATTGCCAGCCTCAATACGAATGTAGGGCATTTGTAGGGCATTTGCAAGTATCATCATACAGAATGTCATACAGAATTATTGCTTTAGTTTTGCACTTTGATATAATCCTGTAATATCAATGGTTTCGGAGGATAGCTTTTTCATGCCTTCAAAAAGAGGGACTTTCACGCCGCAGGAAACAGCGTTTATACGCAACATGGCGGCGAGCGGCGACGCAACGGGAAGCGCTAGAATCGCGGGTTATGCCTCACCGACGGCAAGCGCTAGCCAAGCTCTGGCGCGGCCTGCGATACAAGCCGAGATAGCGAAAATACAGCAAGAGCGAATCACAAATGAATTGCTGCCTATGGCCGTTGACACGCTGCGGCGCTTAATGACCGATACGCGCGTGCCAGCAGGCGCGGCGCTAGGGGCCGCTAAAGAGGTACTAGCGCGCGGCCTTGGCCCAGAGGGCGGGACAAGCAAGCCCGCGCATGAAATGACAGGGGAAGACATTGCGCGCGCCCTTGACGAGCTACGGCTTGAGGCTGCCCGGCGCAGCGGGCAGGTAATTGACGTAACGCCAGTTGCGCAGGATGATAGCGGCGTATTCAGCTAGCAATACTGGCAACATGCTGGCAAGTACACTAGCTAACACATTGATATAACGTGAATGATAACAGTCTATCGTAGACTGTTCACCGCCCGCCTGCCCCTGCTGCGGCCCGCCTGCACCCCTGCCCCACGGCCCGACGGTCGAAGCAAAAGCCGTGTCGGCTGTCCATACAAATTTCCGCCCCGGGAGCAACTCGGACATATTGTCCTGACGCCCCTACAGCCCCGCAGAACCGCAGAACCGCCAGAACTGGCAGCCCCGCAGAACCTAAAGACCCTCCCGCCCCGCTTGCCAAAACCTACAGTCTGCCCTACACTTCAGACAGGCGCCGACCCTGAGTTTCATGTCGGCGCCTGCCCCCAAGAACCCACCTCTGCGGCGCCGTAGCATCACCACGATCGCGGCGCCGCCTTTTTGTTTGATGGTGTATTCTTTTGCGTGTATGATCGACCTACAATTTCAGACAGGCGGACGCCATGGCCGACCCGACAAAATATCAACGCAGCTACAGCTTCACAAACTACCAGGCCAGTTCCCCTGCCGACCCGCTACCCGGCACGCAGGTCGATAACGAGCTGGAGAATATCGAAGCGTCTATCGAACAGACCGTCGAAGCGCTCAAGGATATACGCCGCTCTGACGGCGCGCTGAAGAACAACATCGTAACCCGCGACGCTCTCGACGCAGAGCTTTCCGCCGAACTTGGCGAAGGCTCGCTGGATAACCGCGAAGCAGCCGAAGCGGCAGCCGAAGCGGCCGAAGCCGCGCAAGAGCTGGCCGAAGCGGCTGCGGTGGCCGCCGAAGCTTACGTCACGGCGCGCGAAGCCACGTCGACGACGAGCCTGGCTGTCGGTACGGGCACGAAAGTTTTCACGACGCAGAGCGGCAAACAGTTCTCGGCCGGAGCCCCGGTTACGATCTGTGACGTCGCCGCGCCGACGGTCAACGTCATGTACGGGACTGTCGTTTCGTATACCGGCACGACGCTGACGACGTCCGTAGGCTCGTTCATCGGTTCCGGCACCCTCGCAGACTGGACCATCGCGGTTACCGGCGCGCGCGGGGCCACTGGCGCGCAAGGTACGCCCGGCGCTGGTACGGGCGACTTGTTGGCTGCGAACAACCTTTCTGATTTGGGTAACGCAGCGACGGCGCGCGGAAATTTGGGTTTAGGCGCCCTGGCCGTCGAGGACGACGTCACGTTCGCGCTTATAGCGGGCGCCGCAGTCGCATCATCCGGCGACGCCACGACAGGCACGGCCAGCGACAAGCTTATGACCCCGGAGCGCACCGAAGAGCAGATCGCTGGTAAAATACACACCTACACCAAACCCCAGCGCGGCGACGTTGTTGACGTTGCCTACGGCGCTACTGTGACGCTCGATCTCGCGACCGGGAATAATTTTAGGATCGGGTCACTGACGGGGAACATCACGCTCGCGAACCCCACAAACCAGGCCGAGGGTCAATCGGGTCTGATCTTTTTGACGCAGGACGGCACCGGCAGCCGCAGCATCACTTACGGAACGAACTGGCTGTTTCCGAACAACGGTACGGAGCCCCCGCTCACGACCAACGCCAGCGCCAAGGACGTTATTTATTACTTCGTGGAATCCAGCGGTAACATTATCTGCAACCTCTCGAAGAGGCACGCATGATACCTGGCACGCCCGTCCCGGCGTTTATTAGCGGCGGGTTTCTTGCGACGGGCGGCACGATCACCGAGGCCGGCGGCTACCGTATCCACACCTTCACCAGCACCGCCACGTTTGAAATCCTGGCCGGCGCCGCGGACGTTGAATATTTAGTCGTCGGTGGCGGCGGCGGTGGCGGTGGCGGCGGTCTGTCCGGGTCTGGCGCAGGCGGCGGCGGTGGCGGTGCAGGCGCGGTTAAAACTGGCACTTTTACGGCTATGGGTCCGGGGACATATACCGCGACTATCGGCCCCGGCGGCAGCGGCGGCTCAACGACGGGCGCAGGTTCGACCGGCACGGCTTCCTCGATCAACAGCATAACGGCGGGCGGCGGTGGCGGTGGCGGCGGTACGCCCGGCAACAACCCGGGCAGCGGTGCGAACGGTTCATCCGGCGGCGGCGAGGGTTACAACACGAGCACCGGTTCGGGTAACTCTCCCGGCAACAACGGCGGCAACAACGCCACGGATAACAGCAGCTATAACGGCGGCGGCGGTGGCGGCGGCGCTGGTGGCGCTGGCGCCAACGGTTTCCACAACGGCTCAAGGCTCGACGCAGGCGCAGGCGGTTCGGGTTCGGCGAGCAGCATTTCCGGCAGTAGCGTTACGTATGGCGGCGGTGGCGGTGGTGGGGCCTTCCCTGCTAGCGGTGTCGTTTTCGGCGGCGCAGGCGGCTCTGGGGGCGGCGGCGCCGGCAGCGCGACAAATGGCGTGGCGGGCACGGCAGGCACAGCAAACAGGGGTGGCGGCGGTGGGGGCGGCGGCGGTAACTCTCCGTTCTCAAACGGCGGCGCAGGCGGTTCAGGCGTCGTGATCGTAAGGTATCCGCTATGATAGATTATCTTTTCATACCCGCATGCGCCGCGCTCTACGCCATAAAAGGCGGCCAGCACGGCCGGGTGCCGCTGATTGCAAAGCTGCGTAAAAATAAGATCATGGATGGGGTTCTCGACGGGAAAGTCGTTTCGCCGCTCGTCATGGCGTTGTTGGCCGGGCCGCTTGTTGGTGCAGCCTGGCTCGCAGGCGTCGCGCCCGGCATGGGCCGCATTGTCGGGAACATCGGTGGATACCGCGGCAACTGGATGGCCGACGAAACCCCGTACCCCGAAGAGCTGTCTGGTATTTACGCGGCAGAGGGTTGGAAAGCCGGCGTGCAGCGTGGCGTATTCATGGGTGCGCTGCTGGCCCTGGCGACAGGTAACACCGCTTTTATCGTTCTCGGCGCCCTGTTCCCGGCCTGCGCGTGGCTCGGCGTGTCTGTGAAGCAATTCACGACAGGCCTGCGCGTCGTCGATTGGGTTTGGTACGAAGTCATTTTCGGCGCCGTGATCGGTGCCGGTTTTATCTGGAGTATTGCATGCTAAAAGACGTTTTTTACGCCTACGTACGCAAAGCCCCGTTCGGCGGCCGCCTCACCGAAGAGCAGGTCGAGGGCGTGGAGCACATACTCCGGGCGTGGAATCGCCTCGCGGGCCCGGCGCTCATCCTCGACCCGCGCCCGTTGGCTTACATACTGGCCACCGCCTTTCACGAAACCGGCGGCCGTATGGCGCCTGTGCGTGAGGGCTTCACCAAGACTGACGCTGGCGCGCGAAAAGTCGTTGCCGGGCGCAAATACGGCAAAGAGAGCGAAGTCACAGGGCACGTCTATTACGGCCGCGGTTACGTCCAGTTGACGTGGCCGGAAAACTACGCGCGCATGGGTTCGATTATAGGCCTGCCGCTGTTCGAAGACCCGGACTTGGCGTTGAACGCCGAGGTATCAGCCATGATTCTGGTCGAAGGGATGCTGCGCGGCATATCCGGCAAGGGTGATTTTACGGGTAAGGCGCTCGAAGACTATTTCGGCAAGGGCGTAAACGACCCTGTCGGCGCGCGGGCGATCGTCAACGGCACCGACAAGGCCCATTTGATCGCCGGGTATTATAAAAATTTCCTCGACGCCATAAACGCGGCTTATGACGACGACAAAGAGGATGAAATCTCAACCGCCGACGCAAAACCCGACGCACCGCCGCTCGCGACCGATAAAACCATGCTCGGTACGGTTACGAGCGTCCTGGGTGCCGGCGGCGCCGGCGTATTAGCTGGCATAGACAATCCGTGGTCGTTCCTGGCGATCCTTGTTGTCGCTGTTGGTGTCGTTTTGTTCCTGACAGGCCGCCTTGAGATCAGGCGGAAGGCAGGCGCTTAGTGCTGGCGTGGTTTTTAGGCACAAAAGTCGGTCGATGGGTCGCAGGCGGTTTTGCGACGCTGCTGATAATCGGGGCGATTTGCCTGCGCATATTTTTTGCCGGAAAAGAGGCCCAGAAGAACAAACAGAACGTTGAATCGTTAGACGCACTGAGAGAACGAAATGAAACAGAGGATGAAATTGCGGTGTTGCCTGCTGCTGATCGTCGCAGGCGGCTTTCTGAGTGGGTGTCGGACGACGAGTGACCCGTGCGACGGCTGGAAGCCTATTAGGCCAACCACAGCCGACATGCAGGTCATTTCGCAGAAGTTGAACGACCAGGTTCTTGAGCACAACACGCACGGCAGGGGAAGGTGCGGATGGAGGCCACAGTGAGAAAAGAGAAATGGCATGTCGACCGCGGTATTCCGCTCGCGCTGATTTTTGCGGCCCTGACGCAGCTTATCGTCATCGTCTGGGGCGCGGCCAGTATCAGCGCCCGCACCGCGCAGCTCGAGGGCGGGCAGACGCAGCTCTACCTCGCGCAAAAAGAGGCGGCGCTGATAGCGACAGCCCAGACCGAGCGCGTCATTCGCGTGGAGGAGAAGCTGAACGCCCTGACGGTGAGCGTCAGCGAGCTCAAGACCATCATACAGCAACAGCAGCCGGCAGCGGTTGTGAAACGGTAGAGGGATGACCCGCCCCACCGACATAAACCCCCGCACAGGCAAGCGCTACAACTACGTGGACCCCGAGCAGGAACAAAAGGACTTGCGGGCGATCGAGCAGCAGATCGCCCTGCTGGAGCGCCAGCAGCGTGCCTTGAAGGCCCGCGATGACCTGCTCGCCTTTACCGAGTTCACCATGCCCGACCCGGAAGCGCCCGGCGACCTGTCGCGCTCGGCCTACAAACCCGCCCGGTATCACAAGCTGATCGCCGGCACCCTCGATAAGTTCTTCGACGGGGATTTGCTGTTCGACAACGGGACGCCCTGCCGTCAGTTGATCTTCGTCATGCCGCCTCGCCACGGCAAAACCGAGTTGGCAACAAAGCGCGCGTCCGCGAAGTATATCGGCAAGCACCCGCGGCACCAGGTCGCCGTCGCCACCTACAACGACGTGCTCGCCGGGCGTTTCGGCGCCGATACGCGCGCGATCGTGACGTCGCCGCAATACAAACAGGTATTCCCGGCCCTGAAGCTGCGCCGCGGCGGCACCGCCAAGGATAACCTGGAGACGACCGAAGGCGGCCGGGTTATGTTCGTCGGCCGCGGTACCGCCCTGACAGGCTCGGGCGCCCACCTGCTGCTGGTCGACGATCTGTTCAAGGACCACGAGGAGGCCCGCTCGCAGGCCGTGCGTGACGAGGCGTGGAACTGGTTTACTAAAGTCGCTATGACCCGCCGGATGGGTAAGAAGCTCGTCATGATTACGATGACGCGGTGGCACTCCGACGATATTATCGGCCGCCTCACCGACCCGGAAAACCCGCACTACAACGCGATCGAGGCCGCCAAATGGAAGATTATCCGCCTGCCGGCCATTGCCGAGGAAGACGACCCGTTAGGCCGCGAGCCGGGCGAAGCGTTATGGCCCGACGGCCCGGATACGTTTGACCTGGAGTTCCTGCAATCCCAGCAGCGCCTCGACCCTCTGGGTTTCGCGTCCCTCTACCAGCAGCGCCCGTCAGTAGCCGACGGCGTGCTCTTTCAGCGCGAAACAATTCAGTATTATTCGCCAGGGCAGCTGCCGGAAGACCTGCGGATTTACTGCGCCTCGGACCACGCCGTCGCGACGGGGCAGCGCAACGACTATACCGTGCTGCTGAAGGTCGGCGTCGACAAGCAGAGCAATATCTACATTCTGGACTGCTATTGGCGCCGGGCAAAGAGCAACGTCGTGGTCGAGGCCATGCTCGATATGGCTGACGGTAACATGAAGCCCCTGCTCTGGTGGGCGGAAAAGGGCCATATATCGAAGGCGATCGGGCCGTTCCTGTACAAACGTATGGAAGAACGCCGCGTGTATTTCAATATTCGCGAGGTGACACCCGCCAACGACAAAGAGCAGCGCGCGCAGTCGATCGCCGGTCGCGTCGCCATGGGGAAAGTGTATTTTCCGAAAGACGCAGTATGGACAGAGCGCGCGATCAACGAACTGCTTGCTTTTCCGAACGGAACATACGATGACTTTGTTGACACTTTAGCGTATATTGGTCTGGGTTTGCGCAGTCAATTCGCAGCCGGCGACTCAAAGCCCAAGGAAGACGAAGTGCCAAAGTACGGCACGCTCGCCTGGGTGAAGTATCAGGAAAAATGGAAAGAAATGCAGAAGAAGTCTGATAGCGCTGGAGGGTTTTGATGGTTTTCACGACAGACAGCGACATTCAAACAGACGACAACTTGCCGCTTGAACAGCCGCAGGGCGAAGCTGACGAAACAGAAGTCAAAGAGAGCGACGCCGCGCTCGTAAAAAAGATCATCGCCGAGATCAAATCAGATAAACGGCACTTCGAAAAAGTTTTCAAGCGTATGACGCGCGATATGCACCTCGCGACGCACGGCAGGGAAACCAGCTGGGACGAAAAGAAATACACCACGAACATTATCGGCCAGCACGTCAAGCAGAAGACAGCGACGCTTTACGCGAAAAACCCGCGTATGAAGGCCGTGCGCCGCGAGACGCTCGACTTCCAGATATGGGACGAGAGCGAGCAGTCGTTGAAGATCGCCATGCAGACAATCGAAATGGCGATGCAAATGCAGCAACAGGCGGCGATGCAGCCGCCCGCGATCGACAACGCCACGGGCGAGCTTGTGCCGCCTGAGCTTGAGCTGCCGCCCGGCTTCGAGCAGGCGCAGGCGCTAATCGCCGACTTCCAGCAAGGTATGGCGCGCCGCACGCAGATGAAGAAGTTCGGCAAGACGCTCGAGCTTCTGTTCTCGCAGGCGATGAAGGACCAGAAGCCCCTCGACTTCAAGGCGCTTATGAAACAGGTCGTACGCCGCGCCTGCACGACGGGCGTCGGCTATGTCGAACTTGGTTTCCAGCGCGAGACGGGGCCGCGGCCGGGTATGGCTGAAAAGCTTGCCGACCACCGCGCCCGTATCGACCATTTGCGTAAGTTAATGGAGGACGCCGCGGAAGGTGAGATCGAGGCGGGCGACGCCGAGATTGCCGAGCTTGAAAAATCCATGGCGTCGCTTCAGGCCGAGCCTGAGATTGTCTTGCGCGAAGGTTTGATCGTCGACCAACCGCAGAGCACAAAAGTCATTCCCGACCGTTTGACTAAGTCACTTGTAGGTTTTGTCGGCGCGCGGCATCTTACAATCGAATACATTTACACGAAGCAGGAAGCCGAAGAGCTTTTCCAGGTCGACCTGAAAAGAGGCTGCACGCCATACGTCGTTAACGGCAAAAAAGAAGCCGCGGATGACGGCAGCACCGAGACGCAGAGTGACGTCACGAGCGACGGCAGGCCGCTGAAAGATGAACTCGTCTGCGTTTGGAAATACTACGACAAGCTCTCCGGCCTCGTGTATTTTGTCATGGATGGGTACCCGGGCTTCCTGCGCGAACCGGACGCGCCGGACGTGTTTGTTTCCGACTTCTGGCCCGTCTATGCGCTGACATTCAACGCCGTTGAGAGCGAAGACGAACTGTTCCCGCCGTCCGACGCCACCCTGCTGCTCGACCAGCAGCGCGAATACAACCGTTCCCGCCAAGGCAAGCGCGAACACCGGCAGGCAGCCCGGCCGCGCTGGACTTACGCAAACGGTGCGTTCGACGAAGAAGACGTCAAGCAGCTCCAGAGCGCCGAGCCGTTCGATACGATCGGCCTCAACATCGACCCGCAGTCCGACATTAATAAAATGCTGCAATCCGTTCCCGTCCCTGGCGTCGACCCGAACCTCTACGACGTTAACGAAATCTGGGCCGACTTCCAGATTGTCGCGGGCGGCAAGGCCGGCACGATCGGCGGCATGGCGAAAGCGACGGCCACGGCCAATGCGATCGCCGCCGACGGCGCAAATACGGCTGACGGCTCTTCCGTCGACGATCTCGATACGTTCCTGAGCATGATCGCCCGCGCTGGTTCGCAAATCCTCATGCGTGAAATGTCGTTCGAGCAGGTCATGGAGCTCGTCGGCCCCGGCGCCGTATGGCCCGAGCAGTCGGCGGCCGAGATTGCCGACGAGATTTACCTCGATATCGAGGCCGGCTCTTCGGGTAAGCCCAACCAGGCCGTAGAAATCAACAACTGGCGTGAAATGCTGCCCTTCCTCATTCAGCTCGGCAGCATTCCGTCCGAGTGGCTGGCGCGTGAGTCCTTGCGGCGCCTCGACGACAAAATGGACCTCACGGAGGCCATTCAGGCAGGCCTGCCGGCCATTGTCGCCCAGAACCGCGCAGCGCAGGCCGGCGCCACGGATGACCCGAACGCGCAGGGCGCCGAGGGCGGTGACAACGCGCCTAAAGGCCAGCAGGGCAACTCCGGGTCGTCAGCGCCTATGGGCGACAACAACCCGACGCCGCCGGTCGTTCGCTACGGTACAAACGGCAAGAGGGTCGCAGGATGAAAATAGCACGCCTCCCCAACGGTGAAATGATGGAATTTCCTCCGGATTACCCGGACGATGAAATGGACCGCGCCGTCCGCCAGAAAATGGGCGTACCTGAAGAGCCGAGCGAAACAGAACTCGTCATGCAGCTCATACAGCAGTTGACGCAGCAGCTTGTCGCCGTGCAGGCGCAGATCGTTGAAGGCCAGCGCCAGCACCAGGAAGTTATTGCGCAGCTCGTGCACGGGCAGCAGCTCGCAGCGCAGAGCCAGCAGCAGGCAACGGTAGCGCTGAAGCAGAGCATAGACCAGCTGGCGGCCGCCTACGCAGCGCCGCGTACGATTATCAAAGACGGTGCCGGCAAGCCTGTCGGTTTAAAAATAGGAGGTAAGTAATGGCTATTAAACTCTCGGTCGCTGTCCGCAACGCACGTCTCGACGCTATTGAGACGACCGTCGGCACGTCGGCTGTCATGAAGATTTTCGACGGCACCGCGCCCGCCAACTGCGCAACAGCCGACGCAGGCACCGTGCTCGCCACGCTCGCCTTGCCGTCAGACTGGCTCGCCGCCGCTTCGAGCGGCAGCAAGGCGAAAGCAGGCGACTGGGAAGATACGTCGGCCGACAATACGGGCACGGCGCAGTATTTCCGGGTGTACGCCTCCGACGGCACGACCTGCGGGATTCAAGGCACCGTGACGGCGACAGGTGGCGGCGGCGACATGACGGTCGATAACACGTCGTTCGCAGCGACGCAGGCTTTTACGGTAACCGGCTTCACGCTTACGGACGGTAACGCCTAATGCTGGCGACATTCACCCCTAACCACTTCCTGTTTACCGCTGGCAGCTTCACTGGGCGACTGTCAGGCGCGGAGGGTGTTTCCCTTACGCCGACTAGCAGTTACTCTACGTGGTTCGAGATCATCGCTGACAGCCTTATCACCGAAGACTGCTACGGGCTGTTCATCGCCGTAAGGGCCAACGGCGGCGGCGGCTCAAATAAACTGCTCGCCATTAACGTAGGCGTGGACTCCGCTGGCGGAACGTCGTACGTGACGATCATACCGGACCTGTTGTTTGGTAACGCGGTGGACGTTCATTACTATTTCCCCATTTACATTAAGGCCGGGTCGGCTGTCGCTATCCAGACAAACTGTAGCCACGGATCAAACATACAGTGCGCGATGCAGGTGTACGGCAAGCCTACCGCGCCCGAGACTATTGCATGGGGATCGAAGGTCATCGCCTACGGTGTGACGGGCAGGGCTGGCGTAGCGGTCACGGCTGGCACCGCAGCCGAGGGTTCTTATACGGAGATCGGTACAGTAGGTTCGGACGACAGACCGTTCTGGTGGCAGTACGGCGTGAACGTCACTGACACAACCATGGTGTCCGATAGGATAGGCGTCGATCTGGCCATAGGTGACGGGTCGAATTTCCGGCAGATTACCAACAACTCCTTAATTCTCACCGACACAAGCGAGAACGTAACGCGCCATGCGAACATGATGAACCAAGGATACGGCCCCGCCGCGCCGGGTGAAAAACTCTACGCAAGAATGCAGTACGCCAACGGGACCGCCGATACTGGCTGGTCTATAGCAATGTATGGGTTAGTATAATGCCGATCACAGAACTTTACACTCTCAGCGCCGAATCAATCGGGACAACAGAGCACTCAGTCACAACTGACACATCTGGCCCAGACGCCGATACGACAGACGGTGTTTTTCAGTTCTTCCTCGATGTCAGTGACATGGTGGCCGGTGACGAGCTAAGAATACGCCTGTACGAGAAAGTACTTTCGGGCGGAACGCAGCGCATCGCAGAGCAATGGACACTCGTAGGGGTTCAATCCAAGCCTGTCTGGATAAGCCCTTCGTTCATCTTGTTGCACGGCTGGGATTTTACGCTTGATTGTATCGCAGGGACCACCATCGTCGTGGACGCCTCTGTACGGCAGGTGGCGTAAATGACCTGGGGTTTTTCGCCCCTTCTGCCGAGTGCGCCGCTCTTGCTCGGGTCGGGCGGCTCAGAAGGCGCGAACACGCTAGAGACGTTCGAAAACAACCCGCTTTCCGGCGACATTAGTTGGACAACAGTTTGGTCTGACGGCTCTACGCACGTAGGCACTGTCACTCGTACGACCACCAGCGTCACGCAAGGCACGTATTCATGGCGCGTCGAAGGGACGGTAGCCGACGCGTTCGAATACCCCGGATTTGAAAGCACAAACAGCTACGATGTTTCCGGCGCGACTACGCTGTACCTTGATATTGACGCTGTTGCTCTTGGTGATAGTGGCGGGTCACTGGTTTTTTCGCTGTATGACGGGACGTATTACTGGAGTTACCAAACTGGATTTTTGGGCGCAGAGACCCTTGTTCTCGATCTTACCTCTACTGTTGACATTGATCTAACGAATGTTGTCATACAGGTTTACGCTTTTGCCGACAGCGGAGACATAGATTTCTATGTCGATAAGCTCACCTACGATGGCACGATAACCCCTCTCGGCGGGTCCGGTATCGAAGGCGAACTGACAGCTACGCTAGACGCTGCCACCTCCTCCGCCACAGCCAAGGTCGCCGTCAAAGGCACCACGACAGCCACGCTCGACGCTGTCACACCCACCGCCACAGCCAAGGTCGCTATCAAAGGCACCACGACAGCCACGCTCGGCAGCCTGGTCGCCACATCGAGCGGCATCTTGCCAAACGAAGGCGCCGTCACTGCGACCCTCGGTGACGTCACGCTCAGCGCGACGGGCGAGCTCGATATCGCTGGCGTCGTCAACGCCACGCTTGGCAACGTCATCGCCACCTCCAGCGGCCTCCTCCCGATTGTCGGAGAGGTCGGCGCCACGCTGGGCGATCTGACGCTCACAGCCACCGGCGCGGGCGCTTCAATCACCACGGGCGAACTTACCGCGACGTTCGACGATCTCGCCTGCACGGCAACAGGCACCATCATCGCGCCCTCAACACGGCCGGCGGGCGGCGGTTACATGCCGCGGCGCGAATACCCGCCGGAGCCGCCGCAAAAGACTGACGCCGAACGCCTCGAAGATATCGTCGACGTCATTCAGACCGTCAAAGGTAAGAAAAAGAAGGCGCCTGTCGCGCCGAAAGCAAAACCGAAAGAGTACGCGCCCGTCCCGCTTACGGAAATGTTTACGCGCACGCAAATCATTTCTGAAGCCGTGGCTGAAAGGGCGCGCGCCGAGCGCCTGGCGTCAGTCGATGAGATCATCGACGTCATTGACGGGCCTCAATACGAACTCGAGTACGCACTGCTTCTCTTGGCCCCTTGAGTTTGTAGGTTTTGTCTGATATGCCGTTGTGCAAATAACCTACATATGCTACACTTCTGCCAACATAGGGAGTGCTTATGACACTGGACGATAATAAAGAGGAGCTGGATTCGTCCCCCGCTTCTGATCTGGACGTATCGGTTGACACCGATCTTGAAACTGGCGCGGACTCGTCTGACGCGCAAGGCGATAATTCCGAGAAGGACACGCTGTCCATCGTCCGCGATGTGGTCGATGCGAACAGGACCGACGAGGAAGCGGCCTCGCCCGCCGAAGGTGAAGAGCAGGGTAAAGAACCCGGCGACCCCACCCAGAAGAAAGACCCGGATAACGAAGATTATTCCGACGTCCCGTTCTCCAAACACCCGCGGTTCAAGCAATTAATCAACGAGCGTAATGCTCTGCGTACTGACGCTACCCGATACCAGAACGTCCAGAAGTTTATGGACACTCAAGGTTTGTCGGCCGCCGAAGGCGCAGAGGCTTTTGTCGTTGCTGGTCTGTTGAAAAACGACCCGGTTGCTGCGTGGGAGCGTTTGAAGCCGATCGTTCAGGAATTGCTCGTCGCTGCCGGGGAAGTTCTGCCCGCGGATTTACAAAAAGCTGTTGCAGCTGGTGAAATCACCCAGGAAAAAGCAGTTGAGTTCAGCCGCATTCGCGCCAAGCAGCAGACCATGGAGCACCAACGCACCACGGAGCAGCAGAAGAGCGAAAAGCAGACGCAGGTCAACCACAGCAAAAAGCTGGTCGACACTGCTTCGGACTGGGAGAAGGACCGCCGCGTAAAAGACCCGAGATTCGCCGAAAAGTTTGTGCCGCTCCAAAAAGAGCTGTCGTTCATTCAAGCGCAAGAAGGAAAGCCCGATACGCCGGAAGGCGTTATCGACCAGCTGAAACGAGCCTACGATGCCGTTCAGCTTCCGGTAAAGGCAAACCCCCGTCCTGCGCCGCGAAACATGAACGCCCGCGCTCCTCTGGGCGGCCAGGTTTCAGGTAACGCGCAGCCCAAGCCGCAGTCGACACTCGACATTATTCGCGCGGAGCGGGCTAAGCGGTAACAGTAAGGATCACAGATCATGCCGTTTACAGCAGCAGAACTAGCCAATATCAATAACTCTACCCTCCAGAACTATCTGGAAAAGGGTACGGTCTTTAAACAAAACGTCGCCAACAAACCCATGCTCAAGGCTTTTGACGAAGCCCGCGGCTCGTTTGGTGGCGGTAAAGAATACGTCTCGCTCGGCGTCAAGAGCGGCCAAGGCGGCGGAAGTCTCGCGGGTTACACCCACGACGACCAAGTCAGCTTCTACAACCCCGCCAGCAACCGCCGGGCGCAATACGCCTGGAAAGAGCATCACATCGGCATGACGGTGACACACACCGAACTGAAGATGGACGGCATTGATATTTCTGACGATAACGAGACGTCGGAAATGGACGGCCGCGAAGAGTTCGCTCTTGCCAACCTGCTGGACGAGAAAAACGATGACCTCGGCGAAGACTACGCCAAGTCGCTCGACCTGCTCATCCACGGTGACGGTACGTCCGACGCGAAAGCGCTGGCCGGTATCCGTTCGCTGATCCTCGCCTCGCCGGCGGTCGGTACGACCGGCGGTATCGGCCGGGCAGCGAATACCTGGTGGGCTAACCGCGCTGCCACGACTGCTTACGGGGCTGCCGGCGGCCAGGACAAGATCACCTCTGCCGTCGCTGACGGCGGCGCTCTTCTGACCTTCCTGCAAAAAGAGTTCCGTATGCTGAGCAAATACGCTCAAGGCGGCACTCGCATGCGGTTCTTCGCAGGCCACGACTTTATTTCCGCGATGGAAAAAGAGTTGCGCGCCAACGGGAACTACACGCAGGACGGTTTCATGCGTAAAGGCTCGACCGACGGCGGCATGGCCGACATTACTTTCAAAGGTAAACCGATCGAGTGGGACCCGACCCTCGACGATCTGAGCCTGAGCAAGTTCATGTACGCTATCGACATGCGTCGCGTCCGTCTCCTCTACATGAACGGCCAGCGCATGAAGAAGCACAACCCGGCCCGTCCGTATGACCGTTACGTCATGTACAACGGCATCACCACGACGGCCGTCATGGTTGCGCAGCAGCTCAACACCTCGGGCGTGTACGAGATCGCCTAGGCCACCTCAGACCAGGGGCGCCCGGAAGGGCGCCCCTTCCTGATAACCCCATTTCACAAGGATAACCCCCATGCCTGTCTCTCAAAACGTAAAAGTGGTGCAAGGTATTCTGGCGGCTGCTGTTGCTGACGACGCCACCTTCACTGTCGCCTACCCGTCTGGGACTACGCAAGCCTCGTTCAATACGGGCCTTGTCGGTTCTGATCTCTACATCATCATTAACGGCAACGATAAGTGGCTGGCGTCCGCTAGCGACATGTCAGTGGCGTTCGGCGCTTCGGAAATCACCATCACTAACACCTCGGACGTTACCTGGACTGCTGGTTCGACCTTCGCGCTGAACCTCGATATCGAAGACGGCAATGACGTCGTTGTTTTGACCGTACCGCTGCCCCCGATGGCGACCTTCACCGCAGCGGATGTCGTAACCGAAATGCGGCCGGGTATCGCCGGGGTGATCGAGAACGTCGAGTTTGTTCAGACGATCGCTGTCACGACTGCTAGCGACGCTGCGAACCTCGTTCTCGATATCGGGGACACTGAGCTGACGGGCGGTCTGGTCACGTTGACCTCTGCGGCTTGCACGCCGAAAGGTAAGGTCATCAACGGCAGCGCGATCACGGCGGGTAACACCTTGACGGCGGACAGCACACTGACTGTACGCGCCGAGGACGTAACAGCCTTTGCCGAAGGCGAAGGGTACTTGAACATACGCATCCGCCGCACTGGCAACATCTAATCCGGCCGGGGCCGTCGATAAGGCGGCCCCGCTCGACTTTTAAAAACCCTACGAGGAGGAACTATGGATATCGCTAACATCACGGTCGCTTTAGGCGGCGACTCAAAGAACACCGTCCCGAAGCACGGCGTAACCGCCGCTGAAATTGCCGTGCTCCAGGCTATCCACGGCGCTGACGCCATATCTGACGTTCAACCCGCAGGTACGATTGTGCGCGCCAACCGCGTCGAGCGTGACCGCCTGTTCGCCGAATACGGCCGCGCCAAGGACAACAACGACCAGGCTATTGTCGGTCTTATGTTCCCCGGCGTCGCTGCCCGCGTCCACGAGAAGCTGGACGAGCTTGACCTGCACCCGGACGCATACAAGGCCCTCGCCCGCGCCAGCGCGCCCGCAGCGGTCGCGCAAGTGGACGAAGCCCCGGGAGCCGAGGATGAGGACGTAGCCGAGTTTACGCTCGACGACAAGACCGTCAAGCAGCTGAAGGAAATTCTCGCCGAACAAGGCAAAGAAGCACCGGCCGGCGCCAAAAAGCAGGAACTCATTGACCTGATCCGTGCTGGCGTTCAGGCACCCGGCGCCGACGTCGTTGGCGAAGGCGACGAGCTGGACGAACTGCCTGCCGACGATGAAGGCGCAAACACCGGCGTATTGAGCTAAGCGGGGCGAAATGGCGCGCAACAAGACACTGACGAGCATACTAGACTCCTACAGGTCTGAAGCGCGCCTTTCGCTCAATCCGGCGCATAACCGGGCTGTGCGCGACACGCAGGTCGCGCTGCTCCAGCGCGTGCAGGAATGGCTCTGGGAAGAGTTCAACTGGCCGCATTTGCGCGTGACGCGCGACGTGCCGCTCGAAGCCGGCCAGCGCTATTATGATATGCCGGAAGACCTCGACATAGACCGTATCGAAAAGATCGAGGTTCGCCATGACGGCCGTTGGTGTCGTCTTGACGTCGGTATCGAGGCAAACCACTACCAGCATTACGATAGCGACCTTGACGCCCGCGCGTTCCCGCCGCGCCGCTGGAAGATCACAGAAGAAGAGCAGGTCGAGATACACCCGGTCTCTGACACTGACGGCGACGAAGAGACGCTGGAAGGCATGCTGCGGTTTACCGGCATTCGTCGGTTAAGTAATTTCGTCGACGACGCCGATACGGCCGATCTCGATAACCGACTCATCACGCTCTACGCCGCTGCCGAGACTTTGGCCGCCTCGGGCGCCAAGGACGCGCAGCTTAAGTTATCGCAAGCCAACAAACTGAACGCCAAGCTGCGCGGCGCCCTGACACCGAGGCGGAAATTCAAAATGTTCGGTGTTGGCTCCGAACCAAAAAGCCTGCTGCGCGGCCCGCCCTCCGTATATTACCGCACTGAGGATTAACCTTTGGGTACGATCTGGATTCGTGAATTTGTGGGCGGCCTCGACACCCGCCGCATGCCGGAGACGACGACCGGCGGCGTGCTGATCCGCGCGACGGACGGGCACATTAACCGTGGCGGCGAGTTCGAACAGCGCCCGGCCTTCGTTCCCGAATATGACCTGCCTGAAGGCGACACCGTCGGCATGGCCGCCGGCAAAAACAGTATTTACGTCTTCGGCCACGAGGCCCCGCCGACCCTGCCGTCGGGCGTATCGTACCAGCGCCTTCAGCACCCGGACGGCACGACCGCTCTTGTCGACGTCCCATCTTATGACCTGTACGCCGGAAAGATTTACTGCGTCGGTGAGTTTGCGGACGGCAGCCGGTATCACTTCTATGACGGCGTGCGCGTCCCTGACTGGTTTGACGGCCGGGCACGCGCTTCGTTCCGCGTCACGGGCGGCGTCGACACGGTCGCCACGGCGGCCACAGGGTCTTTCACCGTCACCGGCGGCACGTCGAGCGCGGGAGTCAACAAATTGTCAGCCCTGACGGTCGACGGCGTGGCGATTATCGGCGCGGCTGTCGACCACACAGGCAATAACAGCACCACGGCGACGGCTATCGCGAGCGCGATTAACAGCCACGGCTCCAGCCCCGATTACTCCGCTGCCGCGGTCGGCGCCGTCGTCACCATAACCGCCGCCGTCACAGGCACCGCAGCAAACGGTAAAATTATCGCGGTTACGAACGGCGGCGACTTCACGCACGGCAGTATTGTCCACATGAACGGCGGGCTTATCACGCAAAACTCTGTTTTGTCAGATTTGACCGTCGACGGCGTGTCGATCCTGAACGGCCCCGTTTTGTGGGATACCAGCAACAGCGCGACGGCGGAAGCAATCGCCGAGAGTATCAACACCGCCTCCAGCTCCCCGGACTACACGGCGACGTCGGTCGAGGATACGGTCAATATCGTCGCTGACGCGATTGGTTCGGCGGCCAACGGCCGCGTGGTCGTCTTCACGCTGGCGGACGACTTTGTCGTCGACCCTGAAGAAGACCTCGCCCTCGCTGACGGCAGCGACACGACGGCCGCCGTCGCGGCTTCCGGCTCGTTCACCGTGGCTACGGGGACGTCTGGGGCGTCGAATAAAGTCTCGAATATCGTCATTAACGGCGTCGCGATCATCGACACGGAAATACCCTGGGCGACCAGCCATACGGTCACGGCCGCGAACATCGCCGCCGAGATTAATAGTTTCGCTTCGACCCCGAACTATACCGCGACGTCAGACGGCGCCGTCGTGACCGTTACCGCAGTCACGACAGGCGACGATATCAACGGCCAGTCGATCGTCGTGACCGTCGGCGGTAACGTCACGGTCACCAACGTCCTCGCTATGGCCGGCGGACAGGACGCAGAGACGACGTTTGTGCCTGGCACCTTCGTCAAGACGATCGGGTCGCGTATGCACTCGGTTTCCGGCCCGAACGAACACTTTTCCGGTATCCGCGAGCCGACCAAATGGACGACCGACACGGTCGGGGCGGGTTTTATCGACATGTCGACGCAGGCGTCCGGTTCTGAAAACCTGACTGCGCTTGCGAAATATCAGCAGTTTGTCGCCGTATTCGCCGGGCGCTGCATTCAGATATGGTATTTCGATTCCGACCCGTCTCTGAACGAACAAAAGCAGGTTTTGCACAATACGGGCACGGAAAGCCCGCGTTCCGTGACGCAGTTTGGCGATAACGACCTGTTTTACGCTGACGAGAGCGGTTTGCGCTCCCTGCGGGCGCGCGACGCCTCCAACGCGGCCGCCACGACGGATATCGGCGTGCCTGTTGATACGTTGATCGTCGAGCAGCTGAACAGCTTATCGACCGAAGAGCGCCAGCGTGTCATAGGCCTCATCGAGCCGCGAGACGGCCGTTTCTGGTTGATTATGCTCGACATGATCTTCGTTTTCAGCTTTTTCAGCGGCGCTAAGGTTAGCGCCTGGTCGACTTATACACCCAGCACGCGGATCGACGACGAAACGGAAACGTTCGAAGTTGAAGACGCTGTTGTTTTCCGTCGCCGCGTCTATTTACGCTCAGGCGACACGATTTACGTGTTCGGCGGCCTCGGGGAAGCGACCGAGCATGACGAAACTGAGGCCGAAGCCTGGGTGCCATATCTGGACGGCGACCGCCCCGCGCAAAAGAAGAAATTGACGGGCGTCGATATCGCCTGCGAAGGCCAATGGGAGGTGCGGGCGGCCATGAACCCGACGGACCTCGACGCCAGCGATTTGATAGGGATTTTTACGCAAACCAGCTATGCCGAGCCGAAGTCCGGCGGCCAAGGCGATTTTACGCATATCAGCTTGCGGTTTAAGTCGCAAGGCGTGGGCCCGCACAAACTAGGCGCAGCCGTCATCCACCACGATCTGGACGACGAGGATGATTAAAGAAGCTGACAGCCTCGATATCCTGCAAGTCGCGCTGAACATGCGCGAGAGTGACTACCGGGAGTTTTCAGCCGTTTATGCCTGCCGCGATCGCGAGGAGCTGGCCGTAAAAATGGCGCAGCGCTACAAGGGCAGCCGCGATCTGATTTGCGCCAAAAACAGCGACGGCGACGCGATTGCGGTCGGGGCGGCGTTCGAGACGCGCCCCAACGTAGTGACCGTACTGTTTTTCGCTACGGACAAGCTGCCACAGGTCGGACTTAGCGTAACGCGCTTCATTAAGAAAAACCTACTCCCGAAACTGAAGGAAGCGGGCGTGCACCGTATCGAATGCGTTTCGATCGAAAACTACGACGCGGCGCACCGATGGATAATGTCTTTTGGTCTGACGCCGGAGACGGAACCCCTGCGCGGTTACGGAAAGAACGGAGAGCGGTTCATTCAATTTTCGTGGGTACGCGATGACCTCCGATAATGTGGAACTGCGTAACGAAATGCGCTATGCTGGGGGCATTCCCGATAAGGGCGGCACTCGGGGCGCCGCGCAGGTAGTGCTCAGAAGCGGCGCCGTAATCCGCGAAGCTGACTGGGCCGACATACCACAGATCATCGACGCGGGAGCGCTCTTCTACCAGGAAAGTAATTTTGACCCCGGCGGTTTCGACCCCGTGCAGTTTGCGTACCGCATCGGTCAAATGTACAGCTCTGAAGAAGATACGATTCTCGTGGCGGTGCATGACGGCAAAGTAGTCGGTTTTATCATGTTCGACACGACCCGCCACTACACGACATATCTCGTCTCTCATATGTTCTTGTTCTTCGTGCTGCCCGCTGCGCGCCGTCTTGGCGCAGGCCCGGCGCTCGTAAAAGCCGCGACCTTGTTCTCGCAGGACCGCGGCGCGAAGTATTTCTATGGCTCCTCGTCGGCCGGGTTTAATGACGGCGGCCGCAACGAGCGCGGCCTGACGGCGCTGTACAAGCGCCAAGGCTTCAAAGAAAACGGATTGTTCTTCAGGAAGGAACTTCAGCATGTCCAAGTTTAAAAAACTTTTCGGCGGTGGCGGGGGTGGTGGCGGTGGCGGCGATGACGCCGGCGCACAGGCCCGCGCAGACGAACTTGCGCGGCAGGCGCGTATTCGCTCCGGCACGGATTCGATCAAGAGTATGTTCGACAGTCAGTTTACCGACCCGTACTTCGAAGACCGCAAAACGTCTTACCTGAATTACGCGACACCCCAACTTAACGACCAGTACGCCGAAGCGCAGAAGCAACTGACGTTTGCGCTCGACCGCACCGGAACGCTCGACAGCTCTGCGCGCGCGCAGAAAGAGGGCGAGCTTCGTAAAATGTACGACGCAAACCGGCAGGGCGTCGCCGACCAGGCGCTTTCGTACAGCACCGGCGCCCGCAGCAATATCGAAGACGCCAAGGCGAACCTGATATCTATGCTGAACGCTACAGGCGACGCCGAGGGCGCGGTAAATTCCGCCATGACGCGCGCAAAAGCGCTGTCGGCGCCCGATACATACAGCCCTCTCGGCCAAATGTTCGCGAGTTTCACGGGCGGCCTCGGCCAGCAGGCCGCCGCAGAGAAAGCGGCGGCGCTCAGTAACACTTACGGCGGGTCGACAGGCGTCGATCTGTTCGGGAATAAGAAAAAGTCTGTCACGACGACAGCGTAGGAGGTCACTTTGTGCGATCCGGTAACAATCGGCGGCATTGCGCTTCAAGGCGCGTCGATGCTCGCCAACAAGTCGGCTGACAGCAAGGTCGAAAAGGCCCGGCGCAGCGCCATGACGGCCGAGCGCATTCGCCAGACGGGCCTCGACCGCGAAGCCGAGGCGCTTAACCACGCCTCGCGTGACCGCTACAATAATTTCGGGGAGCAGCAAGCCGATAAGTCGGTCGAGCTGGGCGATTTCTTCAAAACCCAAAATGAGGCTCTGCCGGCGGAGAGCGCCGGGCAGTCAGAACCCATGCCGACGTCGAGCAGCAATATTGTTGTGCAGGAACGGGCGAAACAGCAAGGCAAAGCGAAGGCCTTCAGCGACCAGCAGGCGGGCGCGCTGGGCGACCTGCGCGCGTTCGGCGACCTGCTCGGCGGTATCAGCCTGAAGCAAGGCAGCGACGCTGCGCAAATCGGCTCAATCGGCGGGTTTAAGCGGGGCTCCGCAAACGTACTGCCCCTGGAGCTAGAAGGCGCGAACGCCGCCGGCGACAAAATGAAGATGTTCGGCGACATTCTCGGCGGCGTCGGCAGTCTCGCCACGGGGGCCGGTATAGCGAAGGGCGGATACAATCTTTTTGGAATCGGTGGCCCGAGCACGCAAGCAATCACTGATCCTGCGCAAAAGCTCGCTTTCGGCGACCGGATCGCGTTTAACACGCCGCGCTATGGCGCGGTTTACTGAGGTGGCAAATGGGCGTAACTAAAAACGGATACTACAACGACCCCAACATCGGCGCTGCGTTCGAAAACCTCGGACAGATGTTTGCGCCACCGACGGCGCAAGACGCATACGCGGCTGCGAAGACAGCAGAGACGCGCCAGAAGATGGACGCACTGAGCCAGTATTTCGCCGGCACGAACGATCCGACGATTGACCGCGACCAGCTAGAAAAAGCGGCAATCGGTATGGGCCTCTATAACCCCTCACAGAGCTATTACTCCGTCGACGAAGGTAATAAAACGTCGCGCGCCAACAACGCCGATAACAACGCGACGACAATCAAGACGAACCAGGCCGATAACGCCCGCGCTTTCGCGGAGGCGCGC
>Ga0172380_10001096_pt1 | contig 48086 bp, 50 predicted proteins | sample Leawe162metaG_FD_119747 | JGI IMG/M metagenome (GOLD analysis project Ga0172380, IMG submission 119747) | Leachate microbial communities from a municipal landfill in Southern Ontario, Canada - Leachate well 162 metaG | ecosystem: Engineered > Solid waste > Landfill > Unclassified | place... | reverse complement strand
CATTTGGCCAGCACGTTCTTGCGCATCGCCTTGACGTTTTCGCGCGCGATAATGTTCGAGCCGATGGTCGCCTGGATCGCCACGTCGTACATTTGGCGCGGGATCAGTTCGCGCATCTTGGCCGCCACCTCGCGCCCGCGATACTGGCTGTTGGCGCGGTGCACGATCACCGCCAGCGCGTCCACTTTCTCGCCGTTGATCAGCATGTCCACCTTGACCACATCCGCCGCACGGTATTCCTTGAACTCGTAGTCCATCGACGCATAGCCGCGCGACACCGATTTCAGCTTGTCGAAAAAATCCATCACGATCTCCGCCATCGGCATTTCGTACACCAGCATCACCTGTTTGCCGTGATAGCTGATGTTGATTTGCGCGCCACGCTTCTGCGTGCATAGCGTAATCACCGAACCGACATATTCGTTCGGCATGTACAGATTAACGGTGACGATGGGCTCGCGGATTTCCTCGATCTTCGACGGGTCGGGCATCTTGGACGGATTATCTACCATCAGTATCGTGCCGTCGCGCAGCACCACTTCGTAAATCACCGTCGGCGCGGTAGTAATCAAGTCCATGTCGAACTCGCGCTCCAGCCGCTCCTGCACGATTTCCATATGCAGCAACCCGAGGAAGCCGCAACGGAAGCCGAAACCCAGTGCCTGCGATACTTCTGGTTCGTAGCGCAGCGCGGCATCGTTCAGCTTGAGCTTTTCCAGCGAGTCACGCAGCGCCTCATATTGGTTGGACTCCACCGGAAACAGCCCGGCAAACACCTGCGGCTGGATTTCCTTGAAGCCTGGCAAGGCTGCGGCGGCCGGCTTGGTTTGGTGGGTAATGGTGTCGCCGACCCTGGCCGCCTTCAGCTCCTTGATGCCGGCAATCACGAAGCCCACCTGGCCGGCGGACAGCGTCTCGCGGTTCTGTGACTTGGGCGTGAACACGCCGATATGCTCGGTCAAATGCTGCGCGCCAGTCGCCATCAGCAGGATTTTTTCCTTGGGCTTGAGTGTGCCATTGATGATGCGCACCAGCATCACCACGCCAACGTAATTGTCGAACCAAGAGTCGATGATTAACGCCTGCAACGGCGCATTCGGATCACCTTTGGGGGCAGGCACTTTGGCGATCATCGCTTCCAGCACGTCCCGCACACCCTCGCCGGTTTTGGCGGAACAGCGCACCGCATCATGCGCGTCGATGCCGATTACTTCCTCGATTTCCTCAATGGCGTTTTCCGGATTGGCGGACGGCAGGTCGATCTTGTTCAGCACCGGCACCACTTCCACGCCCAGATCCAGCGCGGTATAGCAGTTCGCCACGGTCTGCGCTTCCACTCCCTGCGAGGCGTCCACCACCAGCAGCGCGCCTTCGCAGGCGGACAGTGAACGCGATACCTCGTAGGAGAAATCCACATGCCCCGGCGTGTCGATCAGGTTGAGGTTGTACACCTGCCCGTCGAGCGCCTTGTAGCTCAGCGCGGCGGTCTGCGCCTTGATGGTGATGCCGCGCTCGCGCTCCAGATCCATGGAGTCGAGCACCTGCGCTTCCATTTCGCGGTCGGACAGCCCGCCGCATAACTGAATGATGCGGTCGGCCAGCGTGGACTTGCCGTGGTCGATATGGGCGATGATGGAGAAATTACGGATTAACTGCATGAGGACCTAATAAAAACGCCTAAACCGGCTGATTCGCAAAGCGCGAATTCTAGCCGATTTAGGCGGAGTACGCAGGGTTGTGATTACTTCTCGTCAAGCCTGATCGCCACATAGGAGGCGGTGCAAGTAAAGTTTCAAAACAATTCGACTCCGGCACTTTGAGACTTTATAAATTTTTCCGATTGCTTCTGCCACACTACCCTTCCAACACTTCATCCAGCCCAAGTGCAAGAATCGCCGCATCGCGAGTCAACAGAGCCAGTCTTTCATCGTATGCTTGCGCAATGAGCAACCGGTCGAATGGATCGGCATGCGTACAAGTCAGGCTGCGCGCCGCTTCAATATGGCGCGGCAAGATCGGCAATATTACGAAGCCTTGCACTTCCAATTGCTCGGCTATCGAACCTTGCGGCAAAGGCAGTTTGCCTTTGGCATTTTTCAGCACCATTTCCCACACGCTGGCCGTGCTCACGATGATTTCAGATTTGGCGATAATACTTCGCGTCACCTTGCCCAAGCGCGCATCTCCCGTCATCCACCAATAAACCAAGTGGGTGTCGAGCAGATAGCGCTTCACAACAATTTATCTCCGCTGAGCGCGTCGGCGATGGTTGCATTCGTCGCGGGCGAATCCCAATCCGCCTTGGCCTTGGGCAGCCCCGACCATGCACCGGGCTTGCGCGCAAAATTCTGCGCGCCAACCTTGACCAGCCTCACGACCGGAACGCCCTTGTTGGCGATCACCACATCCTCACCCGCCAGCGCCGCCTGCACCAGCTTGGAAAGCTGGTTTTTTGCTTCGAGCATGTTGCATTGCATGTTGAACTCCTTGGAGGAAAGAACCTAATACGCGCAGTTTATCGCATCTAGCTAAGTTGGCCAACTTAATTAAGTTGGCCCACCAAAAACGGCTGACCACTTTACCGTTTCACCACCGCGATCCATTTGATCGCCTGATCATTGCCCAAGCGCTCGCAGAAGAATTGCCGGTTGTAAGCGTTGATTCACAATTTGACGCTTACGGCGTGAAGCGGGTTTGGTAGTTGTGTGTGCGGTTTGAACCCAGATAATCCATTTGGACGTAGGTCGGGCTTCAGCCCGACATGTCGGGTTAAAACCCGACCTACAACCCATTGATTTTGCAATGCCTCAAGAGCTAATGAACTATCTGGGTTGAAAGCTATTTTTGGAAGGCGCGGTTGCCTACTTCTCGTCGAGCCTGATCGCCACATACGAGGCAGCTTCGCCGCGCCGTACCAGCAGCGCAACATTTTTTCCTTTGGGAACCTGCTTGAGGATTTCATTGAACTGATTCAACGAGCGGATCGAGGTGTTGCCGATCGCCAGCAGCACATCCCCTTGCTGCAACCCGGCGGCTCGTGCAGCCACGCCCTTGACTTCCTCCACCAGCAAACCACCGCTGGCTTCCAGTTCCTGCAGTTGTTCCTTGCCCAGCTCGCTGACCACGATACCGAGGCGCGCGATCAGCCCGGCGACATCGTCGGCCAGTTTTTTGGCCGAGCGCGCCAATTTGCCCTCTTCCGGCATTTCCGCGATCTCCACGGTAACTTGTTTTGCGCCGCCCTTGCGCCACAGTTCGACAACCACCTTGCTGCCTGGCTTGGTCGCTGCCACGATGCGCGGCAAGTCGCCGGAGCTGTCCACCAGCTTGCCGTCAAACTTGAGTATCACGTCGCTCGCCTTGATGCCTGCCTTGTCCGCCGGGCCGTCCTTTTCCACACTGCTGATCAATGCGCCGACCGGTTTGCTCAAGCCAAACGACTCGGCGAGTTCGCGCGTCAGCTCCTGGATCACCACGCCGATACGCCCGCGCGTCACCTTGCCGGTGCTGCGCAGCTGATCCACAACCTGGGTCGCCACGTCGATCGGAATGGCGAAAGACAAGCCCATCGACCCGCCGGAACGGGTATAGATTTGCGAGTTGATGCCGACCACTTCGCCGTTCATGTTGAACAGTGGACCGCCGGAGTTGCCGGGGTTGATCGCGACATCGGTCTGGATGAACGGCACGAAATTATCTTGCGGCAGCGAGCGCCCTTTGGCGCTGACGATGCCGGCCGTCACGCTGCTGTCGAAGCCGAACGGCGAACCGATGGCAACCACCCATTCGCCGACCTTGAGCTTATCCGGGTTGCCCACATTGATTTTAGGCAGCCCCTCCGCTTCGATTTTCAGCAAGGCCACATCGGTGCGTTTGTCAGCGCCGATCACCTTGGCTTGGAACTCGCGCTTGTCGGTCAAGCGCACGGTAATCTTGTCTGCGCTTTCCACCACATGCGCATTGGTCATGATGTAGCCATCCGCGCTGATAATGAAACCTGAACCCAGCGATTGCGACTCGCGCTCGCGCGGCATTTGCGGCGCGAAACGGCGGAAAAACTCATAATACGGATCGCCTTCGGCAAAGGGGAATCCCTGTGCGCCACGGATAATTTGTGTGGTGCTGATATTGACTACCGCAGCCCCTTGCTTCTCCACCAGCTCGGTAAAGTCCGGTAGCTCCTTGGAGTGCGCGGATGCGCCAAGAATAATTCCCGCAACCAACGCAAAATAAATAAATAATTTTTTTAGCATAGCGTCACCTTATAAAAAAATTAAAAATACCCACTTTTAATGCCAATCAGGATTACAGGAGGTGCTGCGGAATTTGGGGTCAACCCGAAAAATTCAAGCCCATCTTGCCAAGCTATGGCAGATCCCGTGCATGATCATTTCCCGTTGTGGCGAATTGAATCAAGCACCTGTATCACCGCGCGCGGCGGCACCTCGCCGACCACAGTAACCAGGTGTTTGCCCACGAGCTTGTGATGCAAATTCACCGCGCCACGACTGATTAAGCCATCCTTGTTATCCTCGTCACCATCGTCTGGCTCGATGAAAATGGAAATTGCACTCAACCCATCCGAGTAAACAATTTGCGTCACCGGCTCGGGTCTGCCGCGCATCTGGCGTTCAATTTCCATGGTTTTTTTGAATCCGGCGGGCAGGGCATCCACGGCCCAGCCGCTATTCACGGGAATGCTGATCTTGGCCTGCCCGGGTATCGGTGCAGACGGCCCGTGATTCCGGATAGCCTCGCCAATCCAGGAGCGGTCAATATCTCCGCCGATTTGCAACTGGGTAAAGGCATATTGCTCGATCATCCGATTCTTGTCGCCCAGCACTGCCGCCTTCAACAGCAGGCCCGAATCGGTATGCGCCCACATCTTGTGAATGTAGCGCAAATTATCCTTGGGGTTAAATATGATCACTTGGGTGTTGTAGCCCGCCACGCGCTCGGTTCCGACCTGCCTGGCATGGTAATTCTCGCTCAGCGCGTTCAACTGTTCCGGCAACAGCGCAGGGAACATGTTGCGCACCTGCTGGCTGTCCATTTGCATCATCTTGTGGTTGATCAGACACCAGACCTGCCCATGATGCCTGACTATTTCGCGCCTCGGGCCGTCCAGACTTTCCAGCTTTTCATACTCCCCATCCGCCTCGACCACATGGGTAATGCGCGAAGTCTCGACATGATTGTCATACTGGTAAACAAATATCCCGCTGTAATCGGTCTGATGGGCGGCAAAAGCAACAACCTTGAGCCAGTCGAGGCTATCCTGTCGCTCCCCCGCACTGGCGCTGGCAGCGGCGGCCAGCAACAGCCCGCAAAACACAGCCCGTATGCTCATTGCGGCCTTCCCTCGGCGCTATTTTTCGTCAGTGTCATTTTTTGTCAGGGCTATAGGCGACAGTACGAATATAAGACGCACCGCCGCTCATATCCGTGCTGGGTGAAAATTCCTGGTGCGCCATCAAGTAATCATTGGATTTGGGTTTGATTTGCCCGCTGGCCGGACGCAAATCGGATTGCTGCATCGCCATCTGGGGCGCCGCTTCCGGGCTGACCTGCAATGACATCCAGGCCACTACGCCAACCGCCAGCAACGAGGCTGCCGCCGACAGCGCCACGGTGCGGATTTTCTGCTGTACCGCACGGCCGCGCGGAGCCAGCACAACCGGCTCGTCGCGCATGCGTTCGCGCACTTTCGCGCTCAAATCGCAATGAATGTATTCGGGTTGTCGCAATACATCCCCAATCAGGTGGTAAACCTCCCAATCTTTGTGCGTATCGGAGTTACGCTTGATCCGGTCGAGCAAATCCGCCGTTTCATCCTCGAACAACTCACCGTCCATCAGTGCAGAAATTTCTTTTTTCATTTTTACCACCTATTACCTTTGCTGGTTTCCAACAGCGGGCGCAGATTCTCCGCCACAGCCTCGCGCGCCCGGAAGATTCTCGACCGCACCGTGCCGATAGGGCAATCCATCACACTGGCGATTTCCTCATAGCTCAGCCCCTCGATTTCACGCAGCGTCAGCGCGCTGCGCAAATCCTCGGGTAATTGCTGCAACGAGGCTTGCACGACAGAGACAACCTGTTTGCTCATGAGTTCATTTTCCGGCGTGCTGACTTCATGCAGCAAACCGGCATCCTCGAAGGATTCGGCCTCTTCGGCATCAAACGGCGTGCTGGTCGGCGGACGTCGCTTGTTCGCCAGCAGGTGATTTTTTGCCGTATTGATGCCGATGCGATACAGCCAGGTGTAAAACGCGCTCTCCCCGCGAAAGCCGGGCAAGGCCCGATAGGCCTTGATAAAGGCATCCTGGGTAACATCCTCGGCCTCCGCCGAGTCGCGCACGAAGCGTGAAATGAGCCGCCCGAGCTTGCGCTGGTACTTGGATACCAGCAAATCGAAGGCGTGCTTATCGCCGCGTTGAACGCGTTCCACTAGCTGCTGATCGACTTCCCTGTCTGCCATCCCTGACTATTCCGATTACCGTAACAAACGTCGCACCATTTCGTGAATCGCGAGTATAACCGCACATAGATCGGTATGGCTTAAAAACGCAGCATGCGACCCTGCGAAAATAATTTAGTTCCAGGCGGAAAATCAGGCCGTCACAGTGCAACAGTTTTGCTATAGTCCCAACCACGACAAATAAACCAGAAATCAAATTGCTGCAATTTGACACTTTAATCATCGGTAGCGGCTTGGCCGGAATGGCGCTGGCTATCAAACTGGCCGACCACCAAAAGGTGGGGATAATCACCAAAAGATCCCTGCTGGACGGCGCGAGCGGCCAAGCGCAAGGGGGCATAGCCGCAGTCTTGTCCCGAGACGACTCGCTTGATGCGCACATTCAGGACACCCTCACTGCCGGCGCCGGGCTATGCAACGAGGCCACCACACGCTATGTGGTCGAGCATGGCAAGGCCGCCATCGACTGGCTGATCGATCAAGGCGTACCGTTCAGCCGTGACAGTTCCAGCGGCATGAGCTACCACCTTACCCGCGAAGGTGGGCATAGCCGTCGGCGCATCATCCATGCGGCGGATGCGACCGGCCATGCGGTGCAGGAAACGCTTGCCGCGCGGGTGCTGAAACACCCGAACATCACGGTGCTGGAAAACCATCTGTCGATTGACCTGATTACCGGCAGAAAAATCGGCCTGCCGGATAAGCGCTGCTATGGAGCCTATGCCCTGAACAGCCTGAGCGACGAAGTCATCACCATCGCCGCCCAAGACACCATCCTTGCAACTGGCGGCACCGGCAAAGTCTATCTCTACACCACCAATCCTGACACGGCAACCGGTGACGGTATCGCGATGGCGTGGCGCGCCGGTTGCCGCGTGGCCAACATGGAGTTCGTCCAGTTTCACCCGACCTGTTTGTACCACCCGCATGCGAAATCTTTTCTCATCAGCGAGGCAGTACGCGGCGAGGGCGGCATCCTGAAACTGCCGGATGGCACGCGCTTCATGCCCTGGCACGACGAGCGCGCCGAGCTTGCGCCACGCGACGTGGTGGCCAGGGCGATCGACTTCGAGATGAAAAAGCGCGGGCTGGATTGCGTCTATCTGGATATTTCGCATCAATCGGTCGAGTTTCTCCAGGAGCATTTCCCGACCATTTACGCGCGCTGCCTCAACCTGGGTATCAACATCAGCAAGGAACCGATCCCGGTGGTTCCCGCAGCGCACTATACCTGCGGCGGGGTCGTCGCCGACCTGCATGCGCGAACCGACGTTGAGAACCTGTATGCGGTAGGTGAAACCGCCTACAGCGGATTGCACGGCGCCAACCGGCTGGCCAGCAATTCGCTGCTGGAGTGTCTGGTGTTTGCGGATGCTGCGGTAAGCGACATTCTGGGCAAACCATGCCGTGCATTACCGGCATTGCCAGATTGGGACGAAAGCCGCGTGACGGACGCCGATGAGCAGATTGTGATCGCGCACAACTGGGTAGAGCTGCGCCACTTCATGTGGGACTACGTGGGCATCGTGCGCACCAACAAGCGACTGCAGCGCGCGCAGCACCGCATCCAGTTGCTGCAGGACGAAATCCATGAGTATTACAGCAACTTTCACGTCAGTTCAGATTTGCTGGAGTTGCGCAACCTGGTGATGAATGCCGAACTGATCGTGCAAAGCGCCTTGTCGCGGCATGAGAGCCGCGGCCTGCATTTCAGCAAGGATTACCCGGAAATGCTGGCACAGCCGCGCCCCACCATCCTGACCCCAGCCAATTTTTAGAAGTGCAATGTAGGGTGGAAAAAGCGCAGCGTTTCCACCGGCAGTTTGTACATCTTGGGTTGCGACTCGTCCGGCTTGCAGCCTCCCTCAAGCGTATCTCAAGCGCACGCTCAACTCGCGGAACGCCTCTCTGCCTGGCGCACCCGGAAAAATAACGCGCGAGACCATGCGACAGCTTTCCTGTTGCCGGATATGTGCAGAACGTAGGCGCAACAACCAACGGGCATTGCGCCGCATGTAGATCACATCCGGTGCAATGCGCTACGCTTATTGCACCCTGCGCGACCTGGAACCTTTAATTCACACAAGAAAATCCACCGGCAGCAAGACGCGTCATCCTGCTCATCCGAAATGCAGCGGAAACGCTACCGCAAAATCCTCAAATCGGCAGGGTGGCCGAATCGCCGGAAAGGCAGGTTTGTGAGATGGGTGCGGGGGCTGCGAGGCATGACAGGAAGTTTAGCAAACTAGTGCGGCTTCTTTAGCTTTGAATTTCGTTGAATAACCCAAGCGGACAGGTATAATCACATCATGCCAACCATCCTTTTCATCAACGGCTTTCAATTCATCATTTGGCCGGACGACCATGAACCGCCGCATGTTCATGCATTCAAGGGCGATGGAGAAGCAAAAATACGCATAGGCCACGGCGAACATGCTCCTGCATTTGTCACGATCAATGGACTGACAAAGCGCGAAGCAAAATTTATCTGGGGCATCGTCGCCGAACATCAGGAAAAATTACTCGACGCATGGGAGAAAATTCATGGCTAATTGGAAAATCAGTGAAAGCGATTTGGACAACCAGATCAATCGCGCAAAAGCCGCAGGCGCAGAAGCGCTCAAAAATGAACCCCGTGCGAAAGCTGTCCGTTACAGCCCGACCCGCCGTCAGGTTATCGTCGAGCTTACCAACGGCTGCTCATTTATTTTTCCGGTGGATAAAGCGCAAGGCCTTGCTGGTGCCTCCAACAAAGATTTGGCGGCAGTAAAGATATTGGGAAAAGGCGCGGGGCTGCACTGGGAAAAACTGGATGCCGATCTCAGCATCGCATCCCTGGTAGTGGGCATTTTTGGCAGCCACGCATGGATGCGCGAGATTGCCCGTCGCGGAGGTGCGGCTTCGACACCCGCCAAAGCCGCCGCTGCTCGTACCAATGGTGCAAAGGGTGGACGTCCCATAAAGAGCACAACCACTTCGCAAAAGGCGGCCTGATACAGCGCGGATTTATTCCGAGCCTGGCGACTTTAACCGCTGCTGATCCTTCAGAGTGTGCAGTAATAGAAGCCTCATAGGAAACCGTGGTACGCCCCCTATTTGCAAGCGACTTGTCGCGGCATGAGAGCCGCGGCCCGCATTTCAGCAAGGATTACCCGGAAATGCTGGCACAGCCGCGCCCCACCATCCTGGTACCCGCCAATTATTGAGCGTATCCCGATTTATTGAGCGTATCTCAGATACACGCTCAACTCGCGAAATGCATCCTTACCGACCGCATCGGGAAAAATAACACGGGAAATTGCCCGGCGGTGCCCCTCCGGTCTGATATGCAATACGGCAAAATACGGGCTGGCGACAGCCTTGCATGCGCCCTGCCCGGTTAATCTTGAGCCGTCCCGCGCAATGACCGATATGCCGTCCCGCTCCAGCAAAACCTCGCGCCATGAACCCGGAAAAAGCAACAACGCATCGCGTGCCAGATAGTAAAACAGACTCAGCAGGATCAGCGCAAAAATCGCCAGCTTGGCTGGCAGAAGCATCGCGGTCGCATAGACTGCGGTTGCGGCTATCGCATGGAACAGCAACAGGAACAAGGCGAGGTGCGGCGAAGGCTTGATCGCCATTCAGAGGTGGCGTAAATCAGGCAATAAGAATGGCGACAATGCCCAGCAACGCCAATATCACGACGGCAATCAGCAATAAATTGTTGTCGCGTGGTTTGGCGGGCGCTTCCGCCGGGCCGGGTGATGCGACAGGGCGCGGCGCAACTGGCGATGCAGGGCGGGGTGCATTGGCTGACGGCGCGGCCTGACTAATTGCAGCAGGGCTGGGGCGCGCTATTTTCAAGGTCTTGGATAATTCGTTGACATCCTCGCTGGTGCCGGTCAGGGCAGCCAGGCGCATGGTTGCCGCGGCAGAATCGAAGGCTTGCGATAATGCCGCCGTCGGCTTCGCCTCTTCTTCTTCCGGGCCTCTGCGCCCGCTGACATCGATCGCATCGGGCAATTTTTTCTCGCCGCCAGTTAGCGGCGTGACATCGATCGGCTTGCCGGAGCGCGGCAGGGTATCGCGGCAGGCACGTAAATCGACAGCAAAATCCATGGCGTTCTGGTAACGATCCTCCAGCTTCTTGGCCAAGGCCTTGGCCACGATAAAGTTGGCCATGCCCGGCACAGCCGGGTTCAGCGTGCTGGGTGGTGCCGGCACCCCATTCAGGGTCTGGTACATGATGGCGTTGACATTCTCGCCAATAAAAGGCGCTTCCCCAGTCAACATTTCATAGAGCATCACGCCCAGCGAAAAAATATCCGAACGCTGGTCTATCGCTTTGCCCATCACCTGCTCAGGCGACATATATTTTGGCGAGCCCAGCACCATGCCGGTCTGGGTGCGCACCGCCGAGGAAGCCATGCGTGCAATACCGAAATCGGTGATTTTCGCGTGTCCGTCGCGCACCACCATGATGTTGGAAGGCTTGATGTCACGATGCACAATTTCTTGTTCATGGGCATAAGCCAACCCTTGCGCAACCTGGGCGACAATATCCAGCACCTGATCGACCGGCAACAAGCCGCCATCGTTCATGACGTCGCGCAACTCGCGCCCTTGCAGGAACTCCATGGCGATATAGGCCACGTCGCCGCTCTTGCCCACATCGTAAATGGTCACGATATTCGGATGGTTGAGCCGCCCGGCCGCCTTGGCTTCCTGGTAGAAGCGGCCTTCATACTCATCCTTCTCGTCCATCGCGAGTCCGAGGTTGATCGTCTTGATCGCAACCACGCGGTCGATCAACGGGTCTTTCGCCATATAGACGATGCCCATCGCGCCCTGGCCGAGCTCGCCCAGCACTTCATAGCGCCCTATTTGGCTAATCATGGCAACCACCCGAATGAATCATAATTGCGATATTCATTTATAAGAGTCTGGCAGTCTGGAAAATTTTGCTAATCGCAAAAATTCGGCTTGAGCCGCAATGTCTTGCCAGGTTCAAGGTCGACATTTTGCGTGAAAAGATCGCCGCCTTTGCTGGTGACAATGACCTTGTGTTTGCCCGGAGTAACCGCGACAGCCAATCCTGTCAAGGCCGCCTTGCCTTTATCCTGTCCGTCCACAAACAGTTGCGTCCCCTCCTTGCAGAGGAGGGCAAGGTAGGCTACGGTAAAATTCTCCGCGCCACTGTCCGTGGCTACCGGTTCAGGTTTTTTATGACTGGGTTCGGCAGGTTTATGCTGCTGCATGTCCTGATATTTGGCCGGGGCATCCGCACTTTTGCTGCCTGCATTTCCCTCTATGCTCTTTGTTTTATCAGACTTGGCTGCGGCAACTTTTTTTGCCTCCAGCTTTGCAGCGGCCTGAGCATCAGCCGTTCCGGCCGCCTTGCCCACCACGCGAGTATCGGCGGACGAAACTGCCGAGGCAACTCCAGAAACAACAGCCGAGGCAACCCCTGAGGCAACCTCAGAAGCAACGGCGGAGGCTGGCTGAACACCGCTCGCCACCTGCATCTGTTCGGCATCTGACAGGGTGGGCGCTTCGCCATTATGTGCCAGCTTGAACACCAATGCGCCAACCAGTGCCGCGGGCAAAACAAGCGCGCCGACATACAGGGCGCGCTGTCCGGGTGCGGCCTGCGCAAAGCGCGACTTGAAAGAGCCGGTTGCGTTATTGCATCCAAGCACAAGGGCATTCCAGCCCTCCCTGATGGAGGCCGCCATGCGCTCTGGCAATCCAACTTTTTGTATTTCATGTAAATTTGTAGCGATCAGCTCTGCCGTTTTCTCACCCAGATGGCCAATGGCATATACCTCATGCTCGCGTACATGCTTGTCGGTGCGCGAGCCCTGATAGCTGAACATCCCGGTATATTGCGGCGAAAGGCGCGAAACCGCATCAAAATAAGAACGCGACACGAGTATCTGGTCGGCATCCGCAAAAGCCATGATGCGCTGCGCAACATTGATGCCATCGCCCACTATATTGGGCTGGCCGTTGATATCCCTGACCAGGCGCACCGGCCCGAGGTTGATCCCCGCTCGCACCAACAGCGGCGGGTCCTGGTTGGGGCCTTCGGTGAGTATGCTTTCGCGCAGACTGAGCGCGGCTTTCAAGGCGTCTTCGACATCGCCAAGAAAATTGATGGCCGCGCCGTCGCCGGTATCGAGAATGATCCTGTCATCTACCGGCACGCCGCTGATGGCTGCGGAGAGATAGCTGTTAAATCGGTCTTTCAGCGAAATTTGCCCAGACACCGACCTCTTGGAATATTCAACGATATCCAAGAACAGCACACTGCACATAATCGTTTTGCCGCCACGCTCTTCCATTCAGCTTCCCGATAGCTTACTTGACTATACTATTTTTTCGAAAATTACGGACTGGATGATTGACCCAATACCATCATGCGGATTTTAGTGACAATCAGCGTTTTACACCAGTTTTACTTTTCCTGCTGCCGGCTCGTCCGGCACTTCGAGCAGTTTTTGCTGCGGGAGCCGGGCGGCGCTCGATTTCTGCCGGTTTAGCCCGGTCATCAAGGTTGGGCGCAGGCTGATTTTGCTGCGATTCATCGCCATCTGACACGATCCCCGCCCAATCCAATACCTGCGCTATCTCGCCCTCGCCCAATTCGGCGACCATGCCGCGCTTCAAGCGCGGCGGCAGGTTGATGATGCCGAAGCGCACCCGCATCAACCGGCTGACCGGCAGCCCCAACGCGTCAAAAGTACGGCGCACCACGCGGTTGCGGCCCTCCTTGAGCATCACGCGGTACCAGTGGTTGAAACCTTCGCCGCCGTGGTCTTCGAGCTTTTCAAATTTCACCGGGCCATCTTCCAGTTCGACGCCCTGACTGAGCGCCTGCTCCATCTGCGCTTCGGTCATGTTTCCCTGCACGCGCACCGCATATTCGCGCTCGACTTCGAAACGTGGATGCATCAGGTGGTTCGCCAGTTCGCCGGAAGTGGTGAAAATCAGCAAGCCGCTGGTGTTGAAATCCAGACGCCCGACGGCGATCCATTTCTGGCCGCGCAATTTGGGCAATTTATCGAACACGCTGGCACGCTTCTCCGGATCGTCGCGGCTGACGATTTCGCCTTCCGGCTTGTGGTATAGCAGCACACGGATGGCCTGCTCCCTTTCGCCGACGCGGATGGTGCGCCGCTCCGTCTTCACCAGATCGCCCTCCACCACGCGCATCCCCAAGGTGGCCGGCTCGCCGTTCACGCTGACGCGCCCGGCGGCGATCCATTCTTCCATGGTGCGGCGCGAACCAAATCCGGCTTGAGCCAGCACCTTTTGCAGCTTTTCGCCCTGTTCGTTCATGCCAAAACCTCGCGTCTTTCCAGCATAGCCTGCGCCAATGTGCCGCTATCCACCTGTTCCAATTCGCCGCCTACCGGCAAGCCGCGCGCGATACGCGACACCTTGACGCCCTGCGCCTGCAACAAGTTCGCCAGATAATGCGCCGTCGCATCCCCCTCCACGGTGAAGTTGGTCGCCAGGATCACTTCACAGGGCTGCTCCTGGACACGCCTGACCAGTCGGTCGAAATGCAGTTCTTTCGCGCCAACACCGTCCAGCGGCGACAGTCGGCCCATCAACACAAAGTACATGCCACGATAACACTGCGTTTGCTCCATCATCAGCAAATCGGCGGGCATTTCCACCACGCACAGCAGGCTCGCATCGCGTTTTGCCGACGCGCACAACGCGCATACTTCCTGCTCGGAAAAGTTATTGCACTTGCCGCAGTGGCGGATATTGCTGGCGGCCAGCTCCAGCGATTGCGCCAGACGCAACGCACCGGCACGGTCGCGCTGCAACAGATGATAAGCCATGCGTTGCGCGGATTTCGGCCCGACACCCGGCAAACAGCGCAGCGCCGCAATCAATTCGTCCAGATGGGAAGGTATCACATGGGAAGGCATCACCAAAGTGGCGTGCATCAAAACGGTAATTTCACCCCGGGCGGCAAGCCCATGCTGGCGGTAAAGCCGCTCATGCGCTGCTGCGAAACAGCTTCCGCCTTTTTCATCGCATCGTTGAGCGCCAGCACGACCAGATCTTCCAGCATTTCCTTGTCATCGGACAGCACACTGTCGTCCAGCGACACGCGCCGCACTTCATGCGCGCAGGTCATCGTCACTTTGACCATACCTGAGCCTGCCTGGCCTTCCACTTCCACGGTCGCCAATTCCGCCTGCGCCTTCTGCATATTCTGCTGCATTTGCTGCGCCTGCTTCATCAACCCGCCCAATCCGCCCTTCATCATCGCTCAATCCTCCTGCATTTATTGTATCGGTTTAATCGATTCCAGAACCAGATCGGCATCCAGCTCCGCCTGTGCCTCGCGCACAAAACGATCCTGTGTAATCGAGTCGTTCGCCTGCTGCTGCCTGAGTTGCTTGGTTTCCTGCTCAACCACGGCCGGTGTGGCGGATTCCACTTTACCGGACACGATATTCAGCTTGATCGGCCTGACCAAATAATCGCCCAGTGCCGCTTGCAGTTTATCGGTTGCCATTTTTGTCTGGAGGTGCTTGTGCTCCTGCGCCAGACACAGGGTAATCTGCTGGTCCGAGAGGCCTTCCAACGTACAGTTTTTCGCCAGCTGTTGCGCCATGCCTTGCACATTCAACTGCGCCAGCAAAGTCCCCCAATCCGGCTGGCCTGCCGGTGCAACCTTATTGCCCGGATTGGGCGACACATCGGGCGAGGCGTGGCCGGCTGAAACTGGTGCCGCTGCAGCTTCCACGGATTTCCCGGTCGGCGCAACCTTGCCCGTCGCCGCGCGCACATTCGGTTGTACGGCAACGGCAGAAACTGCAACGGCTGGCTGCAAGCCGCCCCTGGCCGGTGCAAACGCCAACATGCGCAACAGCGTCATGGTAAAACCGGCATATTCATCGGGCGCCAGGTCGATTTCATCGCGCCCGTGGATGGCAATCTGGTAGAACAATTGCGTATCTTCCGGCGTAAACGCCTGCGCCAGCTCCAGCAAGCGCGCCCGTTCCGGCTCGTCATCAGTAATCGCCTGCGGCACGGTCTGCGCCAGCGCGATGCGGTGCAACAAGGTCGCCAGCTCCTGCAACGCCGCATCAAATGCCACGCTGCGCGCCGCCATGTTGTCGGCAATTTCAAGCAATGCCGCGCCATCCTGACCGTGCAGCGCCTCCAGCAAATCGAACAAATAACCCTGGTCTATCGCACCCAGCATGGTGCGCACCACCGCCTCATCCACCTTGCCGGCAGAAAAAGCGATTGCCTGGTCCATCAGGCTCAGCGCATCGCGCATGCTGCCCTGCGCGGCACGGGCAATCAGGTTGACCGCCGCCAGCTCAAAGGAAATTTGCTCCTGCTCCAGCACATACTGCAAATGCGAAGCAATCAAAGCGGGTGGCAGTTGTTTCAGATTGAATTGCAGGCAGCGCGACAGCACCGTGACCGGCACCTTCTGAGGATCGGTGGTGGCGAGGATGAATTTCACATGCCCCGGCGGCTCCTCCAGCGTTTTCAGCATCGCATTGAACGCACCCTTCGACAGCATGTGCACTTCGTCGATGATATACACCTTGAAACGCGCCATCGTCGGGGCATACATGGCGTTCTCGAGCAGCTCGCGCATGTTGTCCACGCCGGTATTCGACGCGGCATCGAGCTCGATCAGATCGACGAATCGACCGCTGTCGATTTCCTTGCAGGCGCTGCACTCTCCACACGGCGTCGCGGTGATGCCGTTAATGCAATTCAGCGATTTGGCGAAGATGCGCGCAATGGTGGTCTTGCCCACCCCGCGCGTGCCGGTAAACAGATAGGCGTGATGCAGACGGTTCTGCGTGAGCGCATTACTCAGCGCCTTGACGACATGCTCCTGCCCCGCCAATTGCGCGAAAGTCTTGGGTCGCCATTTGCGCGCGAGTACCGTTGTGGCTGACAAGTTACACCGCCCTAGAAATGGTAGGCAAAACGGATTTGGTTGAAATTGATGCCCTGATTCGGCTTTTTGAGGCCGCCGTTGGAAAGATGCTGGAAGCGATAACCCAAATCGAACTGCCGATGACCGCCAAAACGCACGCCGAGCCCGACATGGTCGCCAAACTGGAAAGCACTGCCAAAACGTCGGTTAGCGTAAATAAGAGTCGGCGTAATCAGGTGAAAACCGATGGCGGCTTCCGCATAAGGCGCAAACTCGCCCGGTTTTTTCTGCTGCAAGCGGAATACCGGCGTCAAACCCACATCCGTCACAGTCTGGTTGCCACCGGCCACACTATGGCCGCGCCAAGTACCCAGTGATGCTTCCCAGAAGCCGGTCACCAGCCAGTCCCCGTCGGTAAACCACTGTTTATCCCAGTTCCACGACACTCCGGCGCGCGCCATATTGGCTGCGTCGCCATTGCCATATTCAACCGACACACTGTCCGCAGCAAGTGCATTACAGCTCAAAAACAGCGCGCTTATCAGCCAGCAAATTTTCTTCATCGCCCCTCCCGGCCCAAATTAGGAGGCGAGCCTTACCCCCGGCACTTGCAGTAATTGACTGTGGCTGCTTCCTTCCGGACCTGACCAGGTTCACCAATCTGCAATGCGGGGAGGCCCGCCAATTCTTTCATGCTTACAGCAATTTTTTTCACTTTCAATCGACGCTGCATGATAAATGAAGCGGTCGCTAAAATCCATGGCGAATGTCGTTTATCGGCTTCATATGCAACAATAAATGACTTGCCAAGCTCAAGCTCTTCCCGCATGGTCATGCGAAGGCTCGGGCGGCCTCCATTATAGAAGAAGAAAAACGTATAGTACCCGTAGCGCAATATAGCCGACCCAATCAATCTTCGGCATCAGAAATTCTCAGCACCTTAAAAATCACCTCGAACCCGAACCCGCGCGATTGCAGGAAGCGCATTTGCCTGGCCTTTTCTTTGGCATCCTGCGGCAGAGCGCCAAATTTCCGTTGCCACACGCTGCGCGCGGCCTCCAACTCGCTTTCTCTCAATGCGGGCAACGCGGCACTGACCAATTCTTCCGGGATACCTTTTTGGCGCAGATCATGGGCGATACGCTGAGTGCCGAAACGGTTGCGTTTAGCGTGCAACAATTGTGTGGCGGCGCGGGCATCCGACAGCCAGCCGCGCGCCGTCAAATCATCCAGCAACGCATCCAGATCGGCGAACCCAAATGGATCGCCAAAGGAGTCACCAGAAGAATCAAATGGCTGCCCGAAATCCTCACCCATTTGAAGATACGGCAACAGCTTGCCGCGCAGCTCGGTGCGGCTGTATTCGCGGCGCGCCAGATATTGCAGGGCGCGCGCGCGCAGGCTTAACTCAGGCTTTTTCCTCACCCGGGTGCCCGGCCAAAAGTTTTTCGGATGTTTTTGGACCAGATTTTGCGCTGGCCTTTTCGACTTTAGCCGCCGGTTTTTCACCCGCATCGAGCAGCGCTACGCCCAATACCCCACGCACCTTGTTTTCGATTTCCCGCGCGACTTCAGGATGCTCACGCAAGTATTCGCGGGCGTTATCCTTGCCCTGGCCGATTTTTTCGCCCTTGTAGCTGTACCACGCACCGGCTTTTTCCACCAGTTTGTGTTGCACGCCCAGATCGATGATCTCGCCTTCGCGCGAAATACCCTCGCCGTACAGGATGTCGAACAATGCTTCGCGAAACGGCGGCGCGACCTTGTTTTTTACCACCTTGACGCGCGTCTCGTTGCCGATCACTTCGTCGCCCTTCTTGATCGCACCGATACGGCGGATATCCAGACGCACCGAGGCGTAGAACTTCAGCGCGTTGCCGCCGGTAGTGGTTTCCGGATTACCGAACATCACGCCGATTTTCATGCGGATCTGGTTGATGAAAATCACCATCGTGTTGGAACGGTTGATGTTGCCGGTCAGCTTGCGCAACGCCTGCGACATCAGGCGCGCATGCAAGCCCATTTGCGCGTCGCCCATTTCGCCTTCGATTTCCGCCTTCGGGGTCAGCGCGGCGACCGAGTCGATCACCACCACATCCACCGAAGCGGAACGCACCAGCATGTCGGTGATTTCCAGCGCCTGTTCTCCGTTGTCCGGCTGCGAGATCAGCAGGTCTTCGACTTTCACGCCAAGCTTCTGCGCGTATTGCGGATCAAGCGCGTGTTCCGCGTCGATGAACGCCGCAGTGCCGCCCAGCTTCTGCATTTCCGCGATGACTTGCAAAGTCAGCGTGGTCTTGCCGGAGGATTCCGGGCCGTAGATTTCAATCACGCGACCGCGCGGCAAGCCGCCCACGCCCAGCGCGATGTCCAGCCCCAGCGAACCGGTAGACACGACCTGAATATCGCGCGCCACGTCATGTTCGCCGAGGCGCATGATCGAACCCTTGCCGAACTGCTTCTCGATCTGGCTCAATGCCGCCGCGAGCGCCTTGCTTTTGTTCTCATCCATTTGCGTTTTCCTTTTATAAGATACTGCACGAATTATTGCACACTCATCGCCCCGCAATCATCGGGGTATTTGAGACTACGAACCCTATATTGTCATCCCACCAATATGTCGCCTATAATGGTTGCCGTTGGAATAGTCAAGGAGCCCATCATGGATATTGGAAACGTCGCAAGTATGTCGTCCGCCCTCAGCCAGGCAAAGAACAGCGATGCGGTCAGTCTCTCGGTGTTGAAGAAAGCCATGAGCATCGAAGCTCAAACTGCCGCCCAGTTATTGCAAGCTTTGCCACAGCACGTAGCAAGCAACCCGCCCAATCTGGGAAACAGTATCGATATTCTGGCCTGAATTACGCTACCAAGCCTTACGCTACCAGCGTACGCGCCGCCAGTATATCCAGTACCCCCTGCAAGGCGATATGCATCGATCGGGCGCGCACTTCGGTGCGACTGCCACCGACCTGATGACGTTGCGCGTGCAGCGCTCCGTTCTTGATTCCCCAAGCGAACCACACCGTGCCGACCGGCTTGTCCGACGTGCCGCCCTCCGGCCCGGCGATGCCGCTTACCGCCAGCGCCACTTGCGCCGCGCTGTTGGTCAGCGCGCCCGCCACCATCTCGCGCACCACCGCCTCGGACACCGCGCCATGCCGGATAAGTGTCGCTTCGCTCACGTCCAGCATCTGCTGCTTCGACAGATTGGAATAAGTGACAAAACCGCGCTCGAACCATGCCGAACTGCCCGCCACATCGGTAATGGCCTGCGCCACGCCGCCGCCGGTGCAGGATTCCGCCGTCGCCAGCATCAGCCCGTGCGCTTTCAGTGCCCCGCCGACTTGTGCCGCCAGAATATCCATCGTCACTCCGAGTTGTAGGGGCGAGATTCATCGCGTCCCGATCTACCCATGCACCAACCCATGCACCAAAAAAAGGGCGCGATAAATCTCGCTCCTACACGTTATTTGTTTAACCCACGCGCCAGATCGTTCTGGATATCGACCACCGCCTCCAGCCCGACCGCAATGCGGATCAGTCCATCCGTGATGCCCGCGGCCGCGCGCGCCTCCGGCGAAATGCGCCCGTGCGTGGTGCTGGCCGGATGGGTGATGGTGCTCTTGGTGTCGCCGAGGTTGGCGGTAATCGAGATCATCCGCGTGTTGTCGATCACGCGCCATGCGGCTTCTTTGCCGCTCCCCGGGGACGAAGCGACTTCGAACGACACGATGCCGCCGCCGGTTTTCTGTTGTTTCATCGCCAATTGATGTTGTGGATGCGACGGCAGGCCCGGGTAGAACACCCGCGCCACATTGGGCTGCGCTTCCAGCCAGCGCGCCAGTTCCAGCGAATTGGCGCTGTGCGCGTCCATGCGCAGCTTGAGGGTCTCCAACCCCTTCAGCAATACCCAAGCGTTGAATGCGCTCATCGTCGGCCCGGCGGTGCGCAGGAAGCCGTAAACGCCTTCCATGTTCTTTTTGCTGCCCAGCACCGCACCGCCCAGCACGCGCCCCTGCCCGTCGATATATTTGGTCGCGGACTGGATCACGATGTCCGCACCCAGTTCCAGCGGTCGTTGCAGGATCGGCGTGCAGAAGCAGTTGTCTACCGCCAACAGCGCGCCGCAACCCTTCGCCACTGCGGCAATCGCGGCGATATCGGAAATCTCGGTGAGCGGGTTGGACGGCGTTTCCAGGAAAAATAATTTGGTATTGGGGCGCACCGCCGCTTGCCACGCGGACACATCGGTCGCAGAGACGTAAGTCGTTTCCACGCCGAATTTTTTGATGATATTGTTGAACAGGTTGACCGTCGCGCCGAAAATGCTTTGCGACGCGACGATGTGGTCGCCCGCCTTCAGCAAGCCCATCACGCACGCCAGAATCGCCGACATGCCCGATGCCGTGGCGACGCATTGCTCCGCGCCTTCCAGCGCGGCGAGCCGCTCCTCGAACATCGTTACAGTCGGGTTGGTGAAGCGCGAATAGATGTTGCCCGGCTGCTCGCCGATGAAGCGCGCGGCAGCCTGCGCGGCACTCTCGAACACGAAGCTCGAAGTCAAGAACAACGCCTCGCTGTTTTCGCCGAACTGGCTGCGCACCGCGCCCGCGCGCACCGCCAGGGTTTCCGGTTGCCAGTTTTCCGTTTGATGGTTTGTTTCGCTCATCTTAATCCTCATATCAGGCATAGCGCTCGCCATGCTGGTTCTGCCTTCTGAATCTCACATCGAGCTCAGGCTCATCACTAGATCCAGTTCCATTTGGTCTTCATCCATCGCTATGTCGGCTTTCCCGTCGCCGCGCCGCGCTTCAATCACATCCAGATAGTGCGGCGTAATGTCGCCGGTGATGTAGTTGCCGTCGAAACAGGAAGCGTCGAAACCGGTGATAGCCGGGTTGATCTTGCGCACCGCCGCCTTGAGGTCATCCAGGTCCTGATAGATCAGCCGATCGGCGCCAATCTCGCGGCAGATTTCCTCATCGCTGCGCCCCGTCGCAATCAGCTCATGGCGGCTCGGCATGTCGATGCCATACACGTTCGGAAAACATACCGGCGGCGCGGCGGAAGCGAAGTACACCTTGCGCGCACCGGCGTCGCGCGCCATCTGCACGATCTCGCGGCTGGTGGTGCCGCGCACGATGGAGTCATCCACCAGCAGCACATTTTTGCCCTTGAATTCCATGCCGATGGCATTCAGTTTTTGGCGCACCGATTTCTTGCGCAGCGCCTGGCCGGGCATGATGAAAGTGCGGCCGATGTAGCGGTTTTTCACAAAGCCTTCGCGGAACGGGATGCCGAGGCGATTCGCCAGTTGCAGCGCGCTGGGGCGGCTGGAATCGGGAATCGGGATGACCACGTCGATGTCCACACCGACCCATTCGCGGCTGAGTTTGTCGGCGAGATATTCGCCCATGATGAGGCGCGTCTCGTAGACCGACACGCCGTCGATCACCGAATCGGGGCGTGCCAGATAAACATATTCGAAAATGCACGGGTTGAGGCTGGATTTTTCGCTGCACTGCCGGCTGTGCAGGTTGCCGTCGAAATCGATGAATATCGCCTCGCCGGGCGCGACATCGCGCAGGAATTTGAAACCCAGCGTATCCAACGCGACGCTCTCCGAGGCAACCAGATATTCCGGCCCCTGCTCGGTTTCATGCACGCCAACCACCAGCGGGCGAATGCCGTGGCTGTCGCGGAACGCCAGCAAACCGTAACCGGCAATCATCGCCACCACGGCATAGGCGCCGCGACAACGCCGGTGTACGCCGGATACCGCCGCAAAAATGGTCGGCACATCCAGGCGCAACCCTTTGGATCTGGCTTGCAATTCGTGCGCCAGCACATTCAGCAACACTTCGGAATCGGAGTTGGTGTTGACGTGGCGTAAGTCATCCACAAACAACTGCTTCTTTAATTCATCGGCATTGGTCAAATTGCCGTTGTGCCCGAGCACGATACCGAACGGCGAATTCACATAGAACGGCTGCGCCTCGTTGTGATCCACCGCAGAACCGGCAGTGGGATAGCGCACATGCGCGATGCCCGCATTGCCGGTCAGCGCGCGCATGTTGCGCGTGCGGAACACGTCGCGCACCAGCCCGTTGCCCTTGTGCAGGTGGAAGGTGCGCCCGTCCAGCGTGGCGATGCCGGCGGCATCCTGGCCGCGATGCTGCAAGACCTGCAATCCGTCATACAGCAACTGGTTGGCCGGTATTTGTGAAACGACGCCGAGAATACCGCACATGTGTTTATCCCAAAATTAACTACCCAAAATCAGGTGTCCGAAATCAGATACCCGAAGTCAGATGCCAAGAAATCAACTGCGCGCCCCGTAACGGATGCGTTGCGCGATGCCGTCCGGCAACCAGCTTTTAGTCAGCAGGGCAGCATCTTCCGCCGCCCTGCTGGTCTGTGCGCTACGCCAGAAGGGTTGTTCCGGAATCGCCGTCAACCCGGCCAGCCACACCAGCGCAAGGATCACCAGCACGCCGCGCAACACGCCGAACAACCCGCCCAGCGACCGGTCCACCCAGCCCAGCCCGACCGCCTTCACCAGCTTCGAAAACAGCCAGGCCAGTACCGACCAGGCGACCAATGCGCCGATAAACACCACGGCGTAGGCCAGCGCGATCCGCGCCTCCTGCTGCATCAATGGCATCAGCGGCGCAATTTCGCCGGCGAACATCCTGCTCAACACAAACGCGATCGGCCAACCTGCCAGCGACAGCACCTCGTAAACCAGGCCACGCCACAGGCCGAGCGCCAACGAAACCAGCAATATCGCCATGACGGCAAAATCGAATCCGGCCATTGCGTTCAACGCGCGCTCATCACCGCCGGCTTCAAGCCATGTTTTTCCAGCATCTGGCGCACCTGCTCGGCTTTTTCGCGCTCCGCGTAAGGCCCGACGCGCACGCGTGTCTTATCGCCCACTCTCTCGATGTAGGCTTTGCGGAAGCCCAGTTTTTTCAGTTTATCCAACTCCTGTTTCGCGGTATCGGCGCTGGCATAAGCGCCAACCTGAGCGACAAAACTTTCCGCACTGGCAGATTCGTCGGGCTTCTTGGGCGCAGCAACCTTGCTGACTGCGGGCGGGGCCATTGCGGGTTTTTGCTCTGCTGCATCAAGCGGCTTCATTTGCACTGCAGCGTCAAGCGGTTTTGCTGGCGCTTCTGCGGGTGCGGCAGGAACGGCAGAAACCGCTTCAACCGCAGAAACGGCGAGTGGCGCAGCCCCTGTCGCTTTAGAAGCGGCCACTTCGGAAACCGCCACGCCCGGAACAAACTCGCTGACCTTATCGGGAGCCGGAATGCGCAACTCGATGTCCTGCCCGGTTGGCTTGGGCTCGCTGTCCAGCACCATCGGCAGGATCACCACCACCGCCAGGGTGAGCGCAACCGCCCCGATCAGGCGGCGGCGCGCCTTGCGCCTGAGGTTCAGTTCATCTTCTGTCAGCTGTTTTGCCATGCTTTATGGAACCCTTAGCGAATCTCAAAATTTCAGTCCTTTTGCGGCCATCGCTTCCGCCACGGTATAGAACGATCCGAAGACCGCAATTCTACACTCCCGACACGGTGCGCGTAAGCGTCTGGCGCGGGAGAGAGTGTCAGGCGGCTGCTCCCGCAAGCGGCTGCTTCGCAGTAACGTGTCGCAGCCGCCATTTTCGCCTGCCGCATCACAGGCATGAAGTAATGCCGCTGCGACATTCTCGAAGGTCTGAATATTCCCACGCACGCCGGCGCTTTGCAGCACTTGCGCCAACTCCCCGGCGGTTGCGCCGCGCGGCGCGTCTATGCCCGCCACCAGCCAGGTGTCGATCAGCGCATCGAGCGCCACCGCCACCCCCGTCATATCCTTGTCCCTGAGCATCGCAAATACCGCGAAAGTGTGCGGGCAAGGCGGCAGCGCTGCAAGATTCTGCGCCAGCGAACGCGCCGCGTGCGGATTATGTGCCACATCCAGGATCAACTGCGGTCTGCCCGGCACGAACTGGAAGCGCCCGGCGAGTTGCACCTCGACCAACCCGCGCCGCACCGACTCCATGCTCACCGGCAATTTATCCTTGAGCGCATCCAGCGCCGCCAGTGCCGCGCTGGCATTATTCAACTGGAACGCTCCGCGCAATGCCGGATACGGCAGCGCATTGCGCGCGCCGATTAAGCTGCGGCAATCCCACTGCCCCTGATGCGGCGTAAAGCCGAACTCGCTACCGATGCACCACAGCTGCGCGCCGATCTTTTCTGCATGGTCGGTAACCGCCTGCGGCACATCCGCATCTGCGCAAATCGCCACCTTGCCAGCACGAAAAATTCCCGCCTTCTCAAACGCAATCTGTTCGCGCGTCTCACCCAAATAATCGACATGGTCGATATCCACGCTGGTGACCACCGCGCAGTCGCTGTCAAACACATTCACCGCATCCAGCCTGCCGCCCAGCCCCACTTCGAGAATAGCGACCTCCACCTTGTGCTCGATGAAACACTGCATCGCGGCGAGCGTGCCAAACTCGAAATAGGTCAGAGGAATGCCGTCACGCACCTGCTCGATTCTCTCGAACGACGCACATAGTTCCGCGTCGCTAGCCTGTTTTTTTGCGATGCGCACGCGCTCGTTATAATGCAGCAGATGCGGCGAGGTATAGCAGCCGACGCGGTATCCGGCGGCGTGCAGGATGGATTCCAGCATCGCGCACACCGAACCCTTGCCGTTGGTGCCTCCGACCGTGATGATGGGGAAATCGGGATTGAGATTCAGCCGCTGTTTGACTTGCGCGACGCGCTCCAAGCCAAGCGCGATGGTCTTGGGATGCAGGGATTCGAGGTAAGCCAGCCAGCCGGTTAATGTGTTCGGCATATGCTTTTATGGATGCACTCCACGCACCCTGCCCGGCTCATGAAGCAAGCACACGACAATAGCAATAAACGAACTGCTGCACGACACCCGATGGCGTGCGATGGGATTCTTTGACATGTTTGACCAGCGCAAAGGCATCGCCAAACTGCGCATGCAGTTCGTTTGCTGCATAGCGCATCACCGGCAGACCGCTACATTGGGTCGGGCCATCCTCGGCAAATGTGGCGACGATGACATGCCCACCAGGCTTGACCGAACGGAATACCGTTTCGACATAAGCCTGACGCTGCTGCGGTTCGGTCAAGAAATGGAAAACTGCGCGATCGTGCCACACATCGTAGCGGCTGCTGGGCAAAGTAGCGTCCGTCACGTCCGCTTCCAACCATTGCACCTTGGCTGCATGCGTGCCTAATCGCTGCATGGCGGCAGACAAAGCGGCGGCGGATAAATCCAACACGGTGACATCGGAATAACCATCGGCAAGCAAATCGTCCACCAACGTCGATGCGCCGCCACCGACATCCATAATCGCGGCAGACCTTGGTATTTCGGTGTTGCGCACCAGTGCCAACGAACATTCCGCATGCTCCTGATACCAGCTTACCGAAGTAGCCTCCTTGGCTGCGTACACTTTTTCCCAGTGACTTTTACTTTCCATCTTCGCCCCCTGCGCTTTTTTACGTCAAGCGGCCTCGATCTCCGCCACCGCCGACTGTTTGGTCAACAAGGTAATCAGCGTCGCGAGCTGGTTCTTCATCTCGCGCCGGTCGATGATCATATCCACCGCGCCGTGCTCCAGCAAAAACTCCGCGCGCTGAAAACCTTCCGGCAGTGTCTCTCGCACCGTCTGCTGGATCACGCGCGCGCCGGCAAAGCCGATCAGCGCGCCGGGTTCGGCGATCACCACGTCGCCGAGAAAAGCGAAGCTGGCGGATACGCCGCCCATGGTCGGATCGGTCAGCACCGAGAGGAACGGCAACTGCGCCTGGCTGAGTTGCGTGAGCGCGGCGCAAGTTTTTGCCATCTGCATCAGCGACAGCAAACCTTCCTGCATGCGCGCGCCGCCGCTGGCAGCGAAGCAGATGAACGGGCATTGCTGTTCCAGCGCGACTTGTATGCCGCGCACAAAACGCTCGCCGACCACCGAGCCCATCGAGCCGCCCATGAAATCGAATTCGAATGCGGCGACCACCACCGGAACCGCATGGATGCTACCCTGCATCACCACCAGCGCGTCTTCTTCATCAGTGCTTTTTTTGGCAGCGACAAGGCGTTCCGAATACTTCCGGCTGTCCTTGAACTTGAGGGTGTCGATCGGCAACACTTCCGCGCCGATCTCGAAGCGGCCCTCGCCGTCGAGCAGCAAGTCCAAGCGGGTGCGCGCCGAAATGCGGTGATGATGGTTGCACTTCGGGCAGACGCTCTGGTTTTTTTCCAAATCGGAGTGGTACAGCACGGCCTGGCAGTTCGGGCATTTGTGCCACAGGCCTTCCGGCACGCTTTTCTTCTCATCGCTCTCACGGCGCTTGATCTTGGGCGGTAATAGTTTCTGGAACCAGCTCATGTTTCCTCCTCACAGGCTTGATCGACGGCCTGCCTCAATTCCTTAACCAGTTTGCCCACCTTCGCGACGACATTCTGTTCGGTCGAGTCTTCGATTTCCTGCACGATGCGGCTGCCGACCACCACGCCGTCGCACAGCTTCGCCACCGCCAGCGCGGTCGCGGCATCGCGGATGCCGAAACCTACGCCGATCGGCAACTGGATATGCTTGCGCAATTGTGGAATCTTTTGTGCGATGGCATCCATATCCAGATGGCCCGCGCCGGTCACGCCCTTCAGCGATACGTAATACACATAGCCGCGCGCCTGTTTGGCGACACGCGCGACGCGCGCATCGGTGCTGGTCGGCGCGAGCAGGAAGATCGGATCGATACCGTGCCTGGTCAGATGCGCGAATGCCTCATGGCTTTCTTCCGGCGGAAAGTCCACCGTCAGCACGCCGTCCACGCCCACTTCGGCGCAACGCTGCGCAAAGGTTTCCCAGCCCATCGCCTCGATCGGATTGCCGTAGCCCATCAGCACGATGGGCGTGCCGGCATTGCTGCGGCGGAATTCAGCGACCATGTCCAGCACGTGATGCAGCCCGACGTGATGCTTGAGCGCGCGCTCGGATGCGCGCTGGATGGTCGGACCGTCCGCCATCGGGTCGGAGAACGGCACGCCCAGCTCGATGATGTCCGCGCCCGCTTCCACCAGCGCGTGCAGCAGCGGCACGGTAATAGCGGGTGCGGGGTCACCCGCCGTGAAGAACGGAATCAGCGCCTTGCGCTTATGTTGCTTGAGTTTATCGAAGGTAGTCTGGATACGGCTCATTGCTCGGTGTCCTATCTTAAATTCTGTTCATGCATACATGAGTCGTCCGCGCGGCTCGGGGACAGGACGCCCCAATTCCTGTGCTACCTCAACCCATGCCGTCATCGCCTCCTGGGCTTGATGCAAAGCCTCATCCTGTGTATCCCCGTGCGCCATACAGCCAGGCAATTCAGGCACCTCAGCGATAAATGCCGTATCTTCGGCGCTCCAGTAAAGAATAATTTCATAACGGTGCATGGTCATTCTCCCGCCAAGTGATATTTAATAATGATAGCCCTCACCTGCTTGATCTGGTAGGGCTTGGCTTTATTGCCCGCAGGCTGGATGTTGATGATTTCTTCGATGCCATCCTTGCAGAACAAATGATGACTGCCTTTGATTCGTTTTTCAAATCCCATGCCTTGCAACAAATAGACCAGATCATCGAATGCTATATTCTGGTTGCTGCCAGCCGCCAAAACTTGCCACAGAACCTTCTCTAGCTTCCCCATTGCTAAAGCTTGATCCCCGCCAGCTTTGCCACGGTGTTGATGTCCTTGTCGCCACGCCCGGACAGGTTGACCAGCAGCACTTTGTCCTTGCCCATGGTCGGCGCGATTTTCATCGCGTGCGCCAAGGCGTGGCTGGACTCCAGCGCCGGGATGATGCCCTCGAAGTGGCACAGGTCGTGGAAGGCGCGCAACGCCTCGTCGTCGTCGATCGCGACATATTCGGCGCGCCCGCTGTCTTTCAGCCACGCATGTTCGGGGCCGACGCCGGGGTAATCCAGCCCCGCCGAGATGGAATGCGTCTCGACGATCTGGCCATTCTCGTCCTGCATCAGATAGGTCTTGTTTCCGTGCAGCACGCCGACCGGGCTGTTGGCAGTCAAGGGTGCCGCATGCGATCCGCTACCGACGCCGTGCCCGCCCGCTTCCACGCCGATCAGCTTCACGCCGGGCATGTCGATGTATGAATAGAACACGCCCATCGCGTTGGAGCCGCCGCCGACGCATGCGATCACCGCATCCGGCTGGCGGCCCGCCAGTTCCGGCATCTGCACCACCGCCTCCTTGCCGACGATGGAATTGAAATCGCGCACCATCATCGGGTACGGGTGCGGCCCGGCCACGGTGCCGATGATGTAGAAAGTGTTTTCGATGTTGGTCACCCAGTCGCGCATCGCCTCGTTGAGCGCATCCTTGAGCGTCCTGGATCCGCTCTCCACCGGCACGACGGTCGCGCCAAGCAGCTTCATGCGGAACACGTTCGGCGACTGGCGCTGCACGTCCTCCGCGCCCATGTACACCACGCACTCCATGCCGTAACGCGCCGCGACGGTCGCCGTCGCCACGCCGTGCTGCCCCGCGCCGGTCTCGGCGATCACGCGCTTCTTGCCCATGCGCCTGGCGAGCAGCGCTTGGCCGACGGTGTTGTTCACCTTGTGCGCGCCGGTGTGGTTGAGGTCTTCGCGTTTGAGGTAGATTTGCGCGCCGCCGAGGTGGTCGGACAAATGCCGGGCGTGGTAGATCGGGCTGGGACGTCCGACGTAATGCTTGAGATCGTAATTCAGCTCGGCGATGAATTCGGGATCGTGGCGGTATTTCTCATAGGCCTGGTTCAGCTCGTCCAGCGCGCCCATCAGGGTTTCGGCGACATAAATGCCGCCGTAGGGGCCGAAGTGGCCGTTTTTATCCGGGTAATCGTACATCTGCCTGCCTTATCTCTTGTATGAAACGGGCGATTTTCGCCGCGTCTTTTATGCCCTTCAGGGTATTGATTCCCTTGCCGGCCTCCACGCCACTGGACACATCCACCGCGTAGGGCCGCACTTGTTTGATCGCTGCCGCAACGTTTTCCGCATCCAGCCCGCCAGACAGGATCACCGGCAGCGGCAAATGCTCCGGGATCAGGCTCCAGTCGAAGGTCGCACCGGTGCCCCCAGGAATGCCTTCCACATGCGCGTCCAGCAACAAGCCCTTGGCGCTGCAAAAATCGGACGCGCATTGTAGCAAATCCATCCCGGCTTTGACGCGGATCGCCTTCAGATAGGGCCTGGCGAATTGCGCGCAATACTCCGGCGACTCGTCGCCGTGGAATTGCAGAAGATCGAGCGGCACTTGCGCCTGCACCTCGCGCACCAAAGCGGCTTCTGCGTTGACGAACAGGCCTACTACCGTGATGAACGGCGGCAGCACGGCAGCCAGTTGCGCGGCCTGCGCGATGCTGACATGGCGCGAGCTGCGCTCGTAGAACACCAGCCCGATGGCATCCACGCCACAATGCGCTGTGGCCAATGCGTCTTCTACACGGGTGACGCCGCATATTTTTATACGGGTCACAACAACTCTCCTAGCCCAGTCTCGTTTTCCATTTGCGGCAGCTCCCACTTCGCTTCGTATTTTATGCGGCGCAAGTATAAGCCATCCGGCGCGAAGGTCGGCGCGGCCTTACTGCGCTCGCGGCTTTCCAGCACTTCCGCCAACCAGACCGGCGGATGCTTGCCCTTGCCGACGTACACCAGGCAGCCGACGATGTTGCGCACCATGTGGTGCAAAAACGCACCGGCGCTCAAATCGAAGATCAGCATCTCGCCCTCACGGCGAATCTCCAGTTCGCGCAGGTTCTTGATCGGCGATTTGGCCTGGCATTGCGCCGCACGGAACGCGCTGAAGTCGTGCTCGCCCAGCAAACATTGCGCGGCGGCCCGCATTGCCGCAATATCCAGCGGCGCGTGGAACCAGCCCGCCTTGCCGGCATGGATCGCAGAGCGCACCGGACGGTTGATCAGCAGATAGCGGTAGCTGCGCCCGTGCGCGGAAAAGCGCGCATGGAACTCGTCCGGCACCGGGTACGCCCAGCGCACCGCGATACTGTCCGGCAACAGCGCATTGACGCCGCGCACCCAGGCGGTCAAGGGGCGTTCGGCTTGGGTATCGAAATGGATGACTTGCTCCAGTGCATGCACGCCGGTATCGGTGCGTCCCGCCGCAATAATTGAAATGTGTTCACTGGCGATTTTGCTCAACGCACGTTGCAGCGTGTCCTGCACGGTGCAACCCTCCGCCTGGCTCTGCCAGCCGCAATACGGGCGGCCATCGTATTCCACGCCAATTGCGATCCTCACCGCAGCGCCAGCCACAATATCAAAATTACACCGCCGAGCAACAGCGCATCGGCAACAGCAAAGCGGCTCAAGGGCAACTCCATTGTTCTGTTCTCTATCCTCTGTCGCCCACCTTCTGTTGCGCCATGCGGTTCGAGCAATTCGCTCAAAGTATCCTGCCAGCTTCCCTTGCCTCGCAGCATGGCGACCTCGGCGTAATGCAGGGTCAACGCCAGCCGCACCGCAAACCGTTCGCGCGACAGCCCCAACCATTGCAACGGGGCGAACAAGGTGTACAGCCCGGCGATCAAGCGCTGGCGATGCAAGCGCTCCAGCAATATCGCCAATCCGGCCAACGCAGCCAGCAAGCGGGTCAGTTGCAGCGCGCCATCAGCCAGCCCTTCGCGGGTCGGGCTGAGCGTGCCGAAGGCATCCAGCAACGCACGCCCGGGCGTGCTGTAGGCGTAGATCAGCAACAGCGACAACATGATCCAGCGGGTGCGGCGCACCAGTTGCATAAATTTGTGCCGGGAAACGGCGAACGCGCACAGCAGCACCAAACCGGCGGCGATCGACAATTGGACGGATGCCAATACCTGCAAGGCGGTAACCAGCAGACACCAGCTCAAAATTTGCGCGGCGGGATGAAATTGCATCGGTTGCCTCAAAAGAAAACGGCAGCCTGCTACCGGGCTGCCGTTAACCAATGGCTTGCTGGCATAGCTTGCCAACCAAGTCAAATGTCTGCACAGGCTGCTAGATCAACCGAGCTGATCCAGCATGGACTGCGCCGCCTCGCGCTGCCCGTCATCGCCCTCGCGCATAACCTCATCGAGAATTTCACGCGCACCGGCCAAATCGCCCATTTCCTGATAAGCCTTGGCCAAATCAAGCTTGGTGGCCACTTCATGCCAATGCTCATCTTTGACTTCCGGAGCCGGCTCGGCGGGTACTCCGATATCGTCCAGATTCAGGCTGATATCGGCAAAATCGGTTCCGGCAGGTTGCGCGGTAGATGCCGTTTTTCCGGCAGCGGCCTCTTCAATCGGGAAGTCCAGCGTAAATTCCATGCCGCCGTCATCGGGTTGTTCAACTTTTTCAGGCTCCGCCGCCGGCATGACCGTCTTGCTGGAGGTAATGTCAAAAACCAAATCGTCCAGATTGGGTAGTGCGGTTTCCGCTTCTCCGGTTTCCGCCCGCATTGAAGGGCTGCTCGATGTGATATCAAAATCCATCGCGGCAGGCACGGCAAGCGATGGGCTGGTGGACGTCACATCGAAGTCCATCGCAACCGGGGCCGCCTGCGCAGAGAAGGTGGATGACACATCGAAATCCATCCCGGCCGGAGCTGCCAGCGAATTATTAGCAGTCGTTACATCAAAGTCCATGGCTTCCGCCTGGCCCGCTTCCGCTGCCTTGTCCGGCATTCCTGTCGCGCCACTCAAATCAAAATCCACATTTTGGTTCGATTTGTCATCCGCGACAAATTCCGGCATCGCATTGAGCACGGCTGTCTGCATGGTCGCGCTATCCGCATCCTCAATGGTTCCAGATCCGCCATACATCGGGTTGCCCGGTTCGAGCTTGCGCCCCATTGCAGCGGCCTGTTGCCAGGCCTCCTCGTCACCGGAATCCTGCAACTGGCGCGCAATCGACGCGAAGGAGTTCACATCTTTGCGGTTGGCGTAAATACCCAGCAACTTGAGGTGGATCTTATGGTTGTTCGGCGTGTTGCGCAAAGCTTCTTTGAGAATTTCTTCCGCCTGCGCATCGCGGCCAAAATTCAGGAACAGATCCGCTTCGCTGATGGGGTCGACTTCGTCCTGCTGGGGAGCTGTTGCTTGATGATCCGCTGACGTATTGGTGAAATCGCCGGTATCGGGTGATGCCGCAACCGGCGCGGCCATGCGCCCGGTTATCGCGCCAGTATCTTCATTTTTATCGTCAGACTTATTTTTCCAGCCGACTGAGGCGCCTTGCTTGCGGCGATACGCCATGAAGCCCAGCCCACCCAAGCCAAGCAGAATCGCCACGCCGCCAAGCAGATAAAGCGGCTCGTCCATAATTTGATCCACCAGAGAGGGCTGCGGCACAACCACCGGCTTGGCTTTGGGCTTGGCTGCGGGTGCCGGCTTGACTTCGCTGGCAGCCGCCACTGCGGATGCCGCCTCTGTCACAGCGGATGCCGCAACCGAAGATTGCGCCAGCGCCGCTGCCTCGGATTTCAGTTTGGCGAGGCGCTCCATATCCTTGAGATTTTTTTCCAGCAAGGCGGCGCGCGCCTGCTCCTCCTTCAGGCTCTTTTCCTTGGCGATGGCATCTTCCTGCTCGGCATGTTTCTTGTCCTGCGCCGTCATGGGTTTGCCTGTCGCGCCGACACCGGCTTTGTCCCCCGGCGCTTCGCCCTTGGACAGTTTCAGCACCTCCTTGGCAGACTCCTTGGCAACCGGTGCCTTGTCGGCAACCGAGCTGGCGATCTTGCCGGTGGCGACCTGCCGGGCTTCCTGCGGCTGGCTGGCAGCCGGTGCGGCAGCGGCCAGTTTTTGCCGGTAAGCATTCCAGTCGGAGGTCTGCGCGCGAATTTCCTTTACCGCGTCAGGCTGCGCCACATCCAACAACTCGTTCTGGCTAGGCAGGCGCAGAATCTTGCCCGCCCGGATGCGGTTCATGTTCTTGCTGTCGAACTGGTCGGCGTTGGCACGGTATAGCGCGACCAACATGCGCTCCAGGCTCACTTCATCCGATTTGTTCTGCATGGCAATCTTGCTCAGCGTATCGCCGCGATTAACGGTTATTTCGCCGCTCGCGACACGCATTCCCACTGATGCCGATGGCTTGGCTGGCACCGCCAGCCCCGGTTTACCGGCTGGTTTTTCGGCATACTGCCTCTCAACCGGCGCAGCAGCTTCCGCAGCAGCTTGCCCGGCAGGCTGGGCTGATGTTTCCAGCGGCGCAGTTTGCACTACCGGTGCGACGGCCTGCACTTCAGCCGGCTCAGGCCGCTCCGCGACATAATCCGGCGGGTCAAGCAGGAAAGTGTATTCGCGCAGCAGCTTGCCAGACGCCCAGGTCAACTCGATCAAAATGCTCACGAAAGGGTCGTTGACCGGCTGCGCGCTGCTCACCTTGACATAGGGCTCGCCGTTTGCGCGGCTATCAATCTGAAACTTGAACTTGTTGCCATAAGGATATTCCAGCCCGGCGCCCTTGTAGGCATCGGGTGACGCAAGGCGCGCAACCAGGCTGGATTTTTCGGCCTTTTTGACTGACACCAATTCGACTTCGGCTTTCAGCGGTTGGCCCAAAGCGGAAACCACATTGATTCCGCCCATACCTATGGCGGAAACACATGTGGACAGTGTTAAAGCAGCAACGGCCCCAAGCAGTTTCAGGATAACCAGCGACTTGGTCGGTGTCGTTTGCCGACCTAGTCGAATGGCTAGTTGTTCTATCAGTGACTTTCGCACGCTATCACCTTATGGTTATTTGTTGAACAAGTAAAATAACATCATGGAGTTATAAGCACAAGCTCATAATATTTTTCGCATTATGTCTTAATTGAGGTATTTCGCAATCAAAATTTCCGCAATCTGCACACTGTTCAACGCCGCGCCCTTGCGCACATTGTCGCTGACCACCCACAGATTCAAGCCCAGAGGGCACGAAATATCCTCGCGGATGCGCCCGACGTAAGTCGCGTCGTTGCCGGCCGCTTCGATCGGGGTCGGGTAGCCACCCGGCTCGCGTTTATCCATCACGATCACGCCCGGCGCCTTTTCCAGCAAGGCGCGCGCCTCGGCGGCGGTAATCTTCCTGCGCGTCTCGATATGCACCGCTTCTGAATGCCCGTAGAACACCGGCACGCGCACCGCAGTCGGGTTGACCATGATGCTGTCGTCTTCCATGATCTTGCGCGTCTCCCACACCATTTTCATTTCTTCCTTGGTGTAGCCGTTTTCCATGAAGATGTCGATCTGCGGGAGCACGTTGAAGGCGATGCGTTTCGGGTACACCGCAATTTCGACATCCTGCTGATTGAACAGCGCACGGGTCTGCGCGGCCAGCTCGTCGATCGCCTCCTTGCCTGTGCCGGATACCGCCTGATAAGTCGCCACGTTGATGCGCGTGATGCCCACCGCATCCTTGATCGGTTTGAGCGCCACCAGCATCTGGATGGTCGAGCAATTCGGGTTGGCGATGATGCCGCGATTTTTATATTGCGCGATGGCATGCGGGTTCACTTCCGGCACCACCAGCGGAATATCGCGGTCGTAGCGGAAGTGCGCGGTGTTGTCGATCACCACGCAACCGGCTGCAGCGGCGAGCGGCGCATATTTTTCCGACACGCTGCCACCCGCCGAAAACAGGCCGATCTGCGCCTTGGAGAAGTCGAAGTCATCGACATCGAGAACCGTCATCTCCTGGCCGTTGAATGTCACCGTGGAACCCGCCGAACGGCTGGAAGCCAGCGGATAAAGATTGCGCACCGGAAACTTGCGCTGCTCCAGGATAGCCAGCATCGCCTCGCCCACTGCGCCGGTCGCGCCCAAAATGCATACGTCGTATTGTTTGCTCATTATTTTTCCTGACTAGACTCGATAAATCTGGAGAAGAGATAAGGGGGAAGGGATAAGGGTGAAAATCTCTCACCGCTGCTCCCCTTCCCTCTTTCCCCTTCCCAATAAATTAAAGCGCCGCGACCACCGCGTCGCCCATCGCCGCGCAGCCGACCTTGTTGCAACCTTCCGTGTGGATGTCCGCCGTGCGATAACCTTGCGCCAGCGCCTGCTTCACCGCATTCTCGATGCGCGTCGCGCCGGCCTCGTCGTTGAAAGTGTAGCGCAGCATCATCGCCACCGACAGGATGGTCGCCAGCGGGTTGGCCACGTCCTTGCCCGCGATGTCCGGTGCGGAGCCGTGGCTGGGTTCGTACATGCCCTTGTTGTCCGCATCCAGCGAAGCGGACGGCAGCATACCGATGGAGCCGGTCAACATCGATGCCTCGTCCGACAGAATGTCGCCGAAGATGTTGCCGGTGACCATCACGTCAAACTGCTTGGGCGCGCGCACCAGCTGCATCGCCGCGTTGTCCACGTACATGTGCGACAACTCGACTTCGGGATATTCTTTAGCCACCTCGATCATCACCTGGCGCCACAGTTCGGTGGTCTCCAGCACGTTGGCCTTGTCCACCGAGCAGACTTTCTTGCCGCGCTTCATCGCGATGCGGAACGCGACATGGCCGATGCGGCGGATCTCCGATTCGCAATAGCGCATGGTGTTGACGCCCTCGCGTTCGCCGTTCGGCAGCGTGCTGATGCCGCGCGGCTGGCCGAAATACACGTCGCCGGTGAGCTCGCGCACGATCATGATGTCCAGCCCGGACACCACTTCCGGCTTCAGCGTGGAAGCGGAAGCCAGTTCGGGATACAGCAGCGCGGGGCGCAGGTTGGCGAACAGGCCGAGTTCCTTGCGGATGCGCAGCAGGCCGCGCTCGGGGCGCTGGTCGCGCGGCAGCGTGTCGTATTTCCAGTCGCCCACCGCGCCGAGCAGCACGGCATCGGATGCTCTGGCAAGATTGAGTGTCGCCTCCGGCAGGGGGTCGCCCGCCGCCTCGTAGCCCGCGCCGCCGATGGGCGCGTGCTCCATTTCGATCTTCATGCCATCGCGGCGCAAGACTTCCAGCACCTTGGTGGCTTGCGCGACGATCTCCGGTCCGATGCCGTCACCCGGCAAAACTGCGATTTTCATTGTTATTTCCTAACCTTAATATCACTTTCCAAGCATCTGTCTATGATTACCTGGCTCGTCATCTGAAACAAAATTGCCATGAGTGCACCCATAACACCTAAAGCAACCAACTCAACAAATACGGATACCCCAAGAATTGAAGTAAAAAAAATACTCAATCCGTAATGGTTAAAATCCCTCATTGCAGCCTCAAACTCTTGGGACTGGAAAATAAAAATAATGAAAAACAAATACGCCCCTGAAAACAAATTCAGTCCAAAAGTTATCCAAAAATTTCGCTGCATCCATTCTCGAAATTTCATTATTTTTTCTACAGCACTTATGCGAACAGCCACGGCTGCGCCGCGCGATGCTTCGACTCGAACGCGGCAATCTCGCCGACATGCTGCAAAGTCAGGCCGATATCGTCCAACCCGTTCAGCAGGCAATGCTTGCGGAACGCCTCCACTTCGAACGGGTACACCGTGCCGTCCGGCGCGGCGATGCTCTGCCGCTCCAGGTCGATCTGCAAACGGTAGCCCGGCGTCGCCTCCACCGCCTTGAACAGCGCGTCCACTTTTTCCGCATCAAGGCGAATCGGCAGCAGGCCGTTCTTGAAACAATTGTTAAAGAAAATGTCGGCAAAGCTCGGCGCGATAATGACGCGGAAGCCGTAGTCTTCCAGCGCCCAAGGCGCGTGTTCGCGCGAGCTGCCACAGCCGAAATTTTCGCGCGCCAGCAAAATCTGCGCGCCCTGATAGCGCGGCTGGTTCAGCACGAAATCCGGATTGATCTGTCGCTTGGCGTTATCCATGCCCGGCTCGCCGTGATCCAGATAGCGCCATTCGTCGAACGCATTCGGGCCGAAACCGGAGCGCTTGATCGACTTCAAAAACTGCTTGGGAATGATCGCATCGGTATCCACGTTGGCGCGATCCAGCGGCACGACCAAGCCATCCAGCAAATTAAATTTATCCATTTATTTCGCCGATTTTTCCAATTTTTCGCCGCCCTTCTGGATATCCTTACCCAGCCCTTCCACGGTATTGCAGCCAGCCAGAAACAGCACTGCCAGCAACAAAGAAATCGCTCTCATCATCGTCTCCTCAATTTTTGCTCACATCGACAAAATGCCCGGCAATTGCCGCAGCTGCAGCCATCTCCGGGCTGACCAGATGGGTGCGCCCACCCTGCCCCTGCCGCCCCTCGAAATTGCGGTTGGAAGTCGAAGCGCAGCGCTCGCCCGGCGCAAGCCGGTCGTCGTTCATCGCCAGGCACATCGAGCAACCCGGATCGCGCCACTCGAAACCTGCCGCGATAAATATTTTATCCAAGCCCTCCTGTTCGGCCTGCTGTTTCACCAGACCGGAGCCCGGCACCACCATCGCCAGCTTCACGTTCGGCGCGACCTGCTTGCCCTTTGCGACCGCTGCGGCAGCGCGCATATCCTCGATGCGCGCGTTGGTGCAGGAGCCGATGAACACCTTGTCGATGTTGATCTGCGTGATCGGCGTGTTTGCCGTCAGCCCCATGTATTGCAACGCGCGCTCCGCGCCCTCGCGCTTCACCGGGTCGGTCATGGTCGCCGGATCGGGCACGCGCCCGTCCACCGCCACCACCATTTCCGGCGACGTGCCCCAGGTCACTTGCGGCTTGATCTGCGCGGCATCCAGCTTGATGGTCGCATCGAACTGCGCGCCGTCGTCGCTGTGCAGCGTGCGCCAGTAGGCCACCGCCTTGTCCCAAGCCGCGCCTTGCGGCGCGAACGGGCGGCCCTTGAGGTAATCGATGGTGGTGTCGTCCGCCGCGATCATGCCCGCGCGCGCGCCCGCCTCGATCGCCATGTTGCACAACGTCATGCGTCCTTCCATCGACAGGCCGCGTATCGCGCTGCCGGAAAACTCAATCGCGTAACCCGTGCCGCCCGCCGTGCCGATCCTGCCGATCACCGCCAGCGCGATGTCCTTGGCGGTCACGCCCTTGCCCAATGCCCCTTCGACCAGAACCTGCATGGCTTTGGATTTTTTCATCAGCAGGCATTGCGCCGCCATCACATGCTCGACCTCGGAAGTGCCGATGCCGAACGCCAGCGCGGCAAACGCACCGTGCGTGCTGGTATGCGAATCGCCGCACACCACCGTCATGCCCGGCAAGGTCGCGCCCTGCTCCGGCCCGATCACATGCACGATGCCCTGGCGCACATCGTTCATCTTGAATTCGTTCACGCCGTACGCGGCGCAATTGCTGTCCAGCGTCTCCACCTGCAAGCGCGCAATCGGATCGGCGATGCCCTGCGCCCGCCCGGTAGTCGGCACGTTGTGATCCGCCACCGCGAGGATCGAAGCGCTGCGCCACAGCTTGCGCCCGGCCAGCTTCAACCCCTCGAACGCCTGCGGGCTGGTCACTTCATGCACCAGATGGCGGTCGATATAAATCAGCGCCGTGCCGTCTGCCTCCTGCCGCACCACGTGAGCATTCCAGAGTTTGTCGTAAAGAGTTTGCGCGCCCATATCGTTCCACTTTTTTAGAGCGCGCGATTATGCCACAACGGCTTTTACTTGGCACTTCTGGCTCCTGATTAGTAGTGGTGCGATTCAAACCGGAGCGGAAATATAATAGATCCAGAGAGATTGGCCAGTCGCCCCAATGCCACATGGTCATTATGGGAGCGGCATTTGATCATTCCGCGTAACTGCCCAGGTCGAAGTTACATGCTCAAAAATTGCCATAACACCAGTCCCTTCCCCTGGAAGGGGGAAGGTTAGGATGGGGGTGAAAGCGTGGAATTATCATAAGATGCCAGTTACTCCAGCCTTCTACCCCCATCCCAGCCTTCCTCCTGCAAGGAGGAAGGAGAAAAACGGCAGCACCTGAGTAGTTACCATTCCGCCTCAGTTTAAATCGGACCCCATCTGACAAGCTTCTTCATAAACCGGCCAGAAAACGCTAGAATTCGCGCTTTGCAACCGACCCATCTAAAGGAACCCCATTATGTCGATGTCCGATCGTGACGGCTTTATCTGGTATGACGGCAAGCTCGTCTCTTGGCGTGATGCCACCACCCATGTGCTGACCCACACATTGCATTACGGCATGGGCGTGTTCGAAGGCTTGCGCGCCTACAAGGCGGAAAAGGGCACAGCCATTTTCCGTTTGCAGGAGCATACCGACCGGCTGTTCAATTCCGCGTACATCTTCCAGATGAAGATGCCTTGGGACAAAGAGACCATCATGGAAGCGCATCGCGAGGTGGTGCGCGCCAACAAACTGGAATCCTGCTACATCCGCCCGATCGCATTTTACGGCTCGGAAGCGATGGGTATCGCCGCCACCGCCCTCAGCACCCACGTTGCCGTGGCCGCATGGCCGTGGGGCGCGTACTTGGGCGAAGAGGGCATGGCGAAAGGCATCCGCGTCAAGACCTCCAGCTTCACCCGCCATCATGTCAACATCAACATGTGCCGCTCCAAATCGGTGGGCACTTATACCAACTCCATCCTGGCGCATCAGGAAGTGGCGCACGATGGCTACGATGAAGCGCTGCTGCTGGATGTGGACGGTTACGTTGCGGAGGGTGCCGGCGAAAACATTTTCATCGTCAAGAAAGGCAAGCTGTATACGCCCGATCTGACCTCCTGCCTGGAAGGCATCTCGCGCGACACGATTATCACACTGGCAAAAGAACTCGGCATCGAGTTGATCGAGAAACGCATCACCCGCGATGAAGTCTACACGGCGGACGAAGCGTTTTTTACCGGCACCGCAGCCGAGGTCACCCCGATCCGCGAACTGGACAACCGCACCATCGGCATCGGCTCGCGCGGCCCGATCACCACCAGGCTGCAACAGGCTTTCTTCGATTGCGTCACCGGCAAGCACCCGCAGCACACCGACTGGCTGGCCTATGTCTAAGGGGAACATCGTGAACAACGAAAACATCACCCAGCGCTATATCGAAGTGACCGCGCACGATTTGCCGTTGACCTGCCCGATGCCGGGCATGAGCCTGTGGGATGCCCACCCGAAAGTCATGATCCCGCTCAATCACGGCGGCGAGGCGCGTTGCCCGTATTGCGGCACCTTGTACAAATTCAAGGGCGAGCTGCCCAAGGCGCATCACTAAAAACCTGCTGCGCGATTCGATAGCTGCGTCGCGGTGCTCGCTGCGTGCACCTTGCTCTCAAACCGCTCACGACGGTTTTGAGCTTTTTAAAACATGAGTAATCAGGCGTAATGCAGAAGATTCTCGTTATCGCACCAAGCTGGGTGGGCGACTGCATGCTGATGCAGCCGATGCTGATGCGCCTCGGGCAAAGCCACCCCGGTTGCCGCATCGACGTGTTCGCCCCGCCCTGGACGGAGAAACTGTTGCGCGCCATGCCTGAGGTGCATGGGGTCATCGTCAACCCGTTTCCACATGGCGCGCTGCAATTAATGCAGCGCTATCGGCTCGGCAAACAGCTGCGCGCCGCGCGCTACGACCAGTCCATCGTGCTGCCCAACTCATGGAAGTCCGCGCTGGTGCCGTTCTTCGCGTATATCCCGCTGCGCACCGGCTTTGTCGGCGAGTCGCGCCATATTCTGCTCAACGATGCGCGCAGACTCGACAAGCAGAAACTCCCGCTGATGGTGGAACGCTTCGCGCAACTCGCCGAGGAACCCTGTGGCGAAATCCCGCGTCCGCTGGCGAATCCGCAACTGGCCATCGACGCAGCGCAATGCGAAGCCGCACTGCACAAGCTGAACTTAACACTGGATCAACCCGTCGCGGCATTCTGTCCGGGCGCCGAGTACGGCCCCGCCAAGCGCTGGCCGGCAGCCTACTATGCAGACATCGCACAACGCCTGCGGCAACACGGCTATGAGGTCTGGCTGATCGGCTCCGCCAAGGACAAGCCCGTCGCGGATGAAATCAACCAATTCGCCGACGGCCAGTGCATCAACCTGTGCGGTCGCACCGACCTGGGCGATGCCATCGCGCTGCTTTCCTGCGCGCAACTGGTCGTCAGCAACGACTCCGGCCTGATGCACCTGGCCGCCGCGCTGGACAAGCCGATGCTCGCGCTGTTCGGCTCCAGCAGCCCGCAGTTCACCCCGCCGCTGTCGGCGCAAGCGCAGATCATCAAGCTCGACATCGAGTGCAGCCCGTGTTTCAAACGCGAATGCCCGCTGGGGCATTTCAACTGCATGATGCAACTCACCCCAGATTTGGTGTGGGAGAAATTAACCATAGGGGCACGATTTATCGCGCCCTTCTCTGAAACAGGGCGCGATGAATCGCGCCCCTACAACCGAGGCCGACCATCATGAAAAACTTACCCAAAGAAATCTTCAAGGCCTACGACATACGCGGCATCGTCGGCAAGACGCTGACTGCCGAGGTGGTGGAGGCCATCGGCCATGCGCTCGGCTCGGAAGCCGCGGCGCGCGGGCAGCGCACGATCGCGATCGGGCGCGACGGGAGGCTGTCCGGCCCGGAACTGATTGCCGCACTGGCGCGCGGCATCCAGAAAAGCGGCATCGATGTCATCGACGTTGGGCTGGTCGCGACGCCGATGGTGTATTTCGCCGCCTACCAGTTGCGGACCCACTGCGCGGTGATGCTCACCGGCAGCCACAATCCGCCGGATTACAACGGCCTGAAAATGGTGCTGGCCGGAGAAACGCTGTCCGGCGAAACGATACAGAAGCTGCGCGCGCGCATCGAACAGAACGACCTCGCGCACGGCTCCGGCAGCTACGCGCAACGCGACATCGGCGCGGATTACATCGCGCGCATCGTCTCCGATATCAGGCTGGCGCGCCCGATGAAAATCACCGTGGACTGCGGCAATGGCGTGGCGGGCGCTTACGTGGCCAACCTGTACCGCCAGCTCGGCTGCGAGGTAACGGAAATGTATTGCGAAGTGGACGGGCACTTCCCCAACCACCATCCCGACCCGTCCGATCCGCACAACCTCGAAGACCTGATCGCCGCATTGCGCGATAACGGCAGCGAGCTGGGCCTGGCGTTCGATGGCGACGGCGACCGGCTCGGTGTGGTCACCAAGGGCGGAAAGATCATCTATCCGGATCGCCAGTTGATGCTGTTCGCCGCCGACGTACTCTCCCGCAACCCCGGCGCGGAAATCATTTTCGACGTCAAATCCACGCGCAACCTGTTCGGCTGGATACGCAAACACGGCGGCAAGCCGACGCTGTGGAAGACCGGCCACTCGCTGGTCAAGTCCAAGATGAAGGAAACCGGCGCGCTGCTGGCCGGCGAGATGAGCGGCCACATGTTCTTCAAGGAACGCTGGTACGGCTTCGACGACGGGCTATACAGCGGCGCGCGCCTGCTGGAGATATTGAGCCGTGTGTCTGACCCGAGCGCCACGTTGAACGCGCTACCGGACGCGGTCTGCACGCCGGAACTGCACATCCATACCGCCGAAGGCGAGAACCACGCGCTGCTGGCGCAATTGCAGCGCACCGCAAAGTTTGCCGATGCGCCGATGTTTACTGATGCGAGGGAGATCATCACGCTGGACGGGCTGCGCGTGGAATATGCCGACGGCTTCGGGCTGGCGCGCCCCAGCAACACCACGCCGGTGATCGTGCTGCGCTTCGAAGCGGATACGGCAGAGGCATTGCAACGCATCCAGAACGACTTTCGCAAAATATTCCGGTTGGCTGCGCCGCATTTACAATTGCCCTTTTAATCATTCCCGACTCATGCCCGGCATCCCACCCAATACAAAGAATTGCCTCCGCTAAGGCTTGTTGCCTATAATCGCCGGGGAAACTCAAGGGGCACCTGGCAATATGAGCATGATTCTTGTCGGCAAAAACGATATCGCCATCAGCCAACCGCTGCCGTGGAAGCTGTATGACCAGCAACATAACGTGCTGATCGAGCAAGGCGGCATCGTCCGCGACAACGAGCATCTGGATAGCCTGCTGGCCGACGGTGTCTACCGCGAACTGTCGTGGGACACACCCGGCGACAAGAACGGCGGAAACTCTCTTTCCGCTACCGCGACAAACCCGGATCAAGCCAGTACCGACGAGCTAAGCACGCAATTCACCTTTGACGACATGAAGCTGAAGGTGGAAAGCCGCCTGCAACTCGAACCTCCCAAGCAGTTGGGCAACGAACGCATTCTGGTCAAGGTGATCGGTTATTTAAAAGGCGCAAGCCTGCTGGTCACCGCACCGACCACCGCCAATGGAGCCCGGCTACAGCTCATAGAAGGTGAAAGAGTCGTCATGCGCTCTTTCTCCGGGCAGAATGCTTTCGCTTTCGCCTGCAGCGTGGAACGGGCATGCAAGCTGCCTTACGAATACCTGCACCTGTCATTTCCCGATGTCATACAGGGGGTGGTGATACGCAAGGCACCGCGGGTCAAATCCAAGATTATCGCGGCCGTGCAGAACGCCAATTCGCGCAACCCGAGCGAGCAAATCTCCGCGCTCATCTCCAACATCAGCGCCAACGGCGCGGCGCTTGACGCCAAACGCCCCCTGGGGAAAAAAGGCGACATTCTCAATCTGGCGTTCCGCGTGAACCTGCACAAGATTGATGCTTTTTTGTCGGTCAAGGGTGCGATCCGCGCCGTGCTGGATGGAGAGGCTGCCGACATATCCAACCCGGAAATCACCCGCTATGGTATCGAGTTCCAGGACTTGCAACCGAATGACATGGTCATCCTGCAAAGCATGATTTATCAGCAGATCATCGAGAGCCCGCACCAAGTGGTTTAACGGGCAAGGAATCAGGGGCGACTTGCACCCTGCCCGGAAGCCAAAGCCAGCTCGCGCTGGCGCGGTTGCATCCAGTAGGCCATTTGTTCGCGGAAAAACTGGGTGAACTGTTCGAGATCGACCGGCTTGGACACAAAAGTGTTCGCCCCGACCTGGTAACTCATCAGCACATCGGCCTGTGTGTGCTCCGCCGAAAACGCCACGATCGGCATGTCGCGCGTGGCCGGGTGCATGCGCAGTTTGCGCAACACGGCAAGACCTTCCAGCTTCGGCAGCCTCAGGTCTATCAAGATGATATGCGGCATCCGTTCCTTTTTCGCGACGCTGCCGCTCAACCAATCCAGAACAGCATCGCCGCCGCCCACTACCGTCAAGTCGATCTCCGGACAACACCCGACCGCAGCGCTGCGCGCCAAATCAGCCGAGAGCAAATCGTCCTCGACCAGCAATACGCTATAACGGCCTTTGCTCACCTGTATCGTTCCTCAAAAACCTTAAGATAAACGAATCTTGATCCAATCTATAACCGAAGCCAAGGCAGCCGCCAAATTCTCCGGTTGCGTGCCGTCGGCCATCGCCATGTCCGATGCCGCTGCGACACGGTGGCGGCGCAGCCGCTTTGGTGCGGGAGCAGCGAGCAAGACCGGACATGACCACAGCTACAACATCACCTTCACCCAAGTGGAAACCGAGGCCAATGCAGCAGCCAGATTTTCCGGTTGCGTGCCACCGGCCATCGCCATGTCCGGTCTCCCGCCGCCTTTGCCGCCGACCTGTTGCGCGACCATGTTCACCAGTTCTCCGGCCTTGATTTTCGCAGTCAGGCCGGATGTCACACCGGCAATCAGGCTGATTTTACCATCGTCCACCGCCGCCAGCACAATGGCGGCATTCTTGAGTTTGTCCTTGAGCTTGTCGAGCGTTTCGCGCAACACCGCTGCATCCGCGCCATCCAACATCGCCGCCAGTACCTTGATGCCGCTGATCTCCAGCGCCTGGTTGACGAGATCATCGCCTTGCGCGCTGGCCAGTTTTGATTTCAGTCGCGCCAGTTCTTTTTCCAGCGTCTTCACATTGTCGAGGATCTGTGCGACGCGCACAGCCGTCTCCTGCGGCTGCGCCTTCACCGCATCCGCGACTTGGCGCAACTGCATTTCCTGCTGCTGCACCAGCGCCAGCGCACCCTCGCCAGTCACCGCCTCGACACGCCGCACCCCCGCCGCGACACCGCTCTCGGCAAGTATCTTGAACAAGCCGATGTCGCCCGTGCGTTTCACATGCGTACCGCCGCACAGCTCGCGCGACGAACCAATGTCCAGCACACGCACCTCGTCGCCGTACTTTTCGCCGAACAGCATCATCGCGCCGGTCTTCTGCGCGTCCTCGATGGACATCACGCGTGCCTGGCACTCCGCATTGGCGAGTATCTCGGCATTCACGATGCTTTCCACTCTGCGGATTTCCGCATCGGTCAGCGGCTGGGTATGCACGAAATCGAAGCGCGTCTTGTCCGCATCCACCTGCGAACCCTTCTGCTGCACATGGCCGCCGAGCACCTCGCGCAACGCCTTATGCATCAGGTGCGTCGCCGAGTGGTTGCGTATCGTGTGGTTGCGCGCCGCGACATCCACCTTGGCGGTGACGCCGTTGCCCACGGTCAGTTTGCCGGTCGTTACCACGCCGTGATGGCCGAATACCGTGGCCTGGATCTTCTGCGTATCCTCCACCGCAAAGATGCCGTGCACGCTGCGCAGCTCGCCGCGGTCGCCGACCTGCCCGCCGGATTCGGCATAGAACGGCGTATCGTCCAGCACCGCCACGCCGACCTCGCCCTCGTGCAGCGTATTCACCGGCACGCCGTCCTTGTATAAAGCCAGCACATTGCCCTTGCTTTCCAGCAGGCCATAACCGTGGAAGACCGTCGCCGGGCCGTCGTATTCGAGATTCGCCGCCATCTTGAACTTGCCCGCCGCGCGCGCCTGCTCCTTCTGCTGCGCCATCGCCTTGTCGAAAGTCGCACCATCTACTATCACACCATGCTCGCGGCACACGTCCTGCGTAAGGTCGAGCGGAAAACCGTAAGTATCGTGCAGCTTGAAGGCGGTCTCGCCATTGAATACCTTGCTGCCTGCTTTTGCCATCTCCGCAAGATCGGCCTCCAGTATCGCCATGCCATGCTCGATGGTCGCGAAGAAACGCTCCTCTTCCTGCCTGAGGATCTCCATCACGCGCACCTGCTCCGCGGCCAGTTCGGGATAAGCCGTCCCCATCTCCGCCACCAGATCGGGGACCATCCTGTAGAAAAACGCATCGCGCGCGCCAAGCTTGTAGCCGTGGCGGATCGCGCGGCGGATGATGCGGCGCAGCACATAGCCGCGCCCTTCGTTGCCGGGGATCACGCCATCGGCGATCAGGAACGAGCAGGCGCGGATGTGGTCGGCCAGCACCTTGAGCGAGTTGTTGGTGAGGTCGTTGCTTTTTGTTTCGCGCGCCGCAGCGCAGATGAGATTCTGGAACAGGTCGATCTCGTAATTGGAATGCACATGCTGCAACACCGCCGAGATGCGCTCCAGCCCCATGCCGGTATCGACCGACGGCTTGGGCAGCGGATGCATCACGCCGTGCTCGTCGCGGTTGAATTGCATGAACACGTTGTTCCAGATTTCGATGTAGCGGTCGCCGTGCTCATCGGGCGAGCCGGGCGGACCGCCCCAGATATCCGCGCCGTGGTCGTAAAAGATTTCCGTGCACGGGCCGCACGGGCCGGTATCGCCCATCATCCAGAAATTATCCGAGGCGTAGCGCGCGCCCTTGTTGTCGCCGATGCGGATCACCCGCTCGCCAGGCACGCCGATCTCCTTCGTCCAGATATCATAGGCCTCGTCGTCCTCGGCATACACCGTCACCCATAGTTTCTCGCTGGGCAATTTATAAACCTCGGTCAGTAGTTCCCACGCATAGCTGATCGCATCGCGCTTGAAGTAATCGCCGAAGCTGAAGTTGCCGAGCATTTCGAAGAAGGTGTGGTGGCGCGCGGTATAGCCGACGTTCTCCAGGTCGTTATGCTTGCCGCCGGCGCGCACGCATTTCTGCGAAGATGCGGCACGCGTGTAGGGGCGTTTGTCGAAACCGAGGAACACATCCTTGAACTGGTTCATTCCCGCGTTGGTGAACAACAGCGTCGGGTCTTCGTGCGGTACCAGCGAACTAGAAGCAACTATGGTGTGTCCTTTTGACGCAAAATAATCTAGGAATTTCTGGCGGATTTCACTGCTTTTCATGTTTTGCATCCATCGCTAATATCGTTGCAACAGGCGGCTCACGAGGCATATTCTGGGCGCACCGGACAAGGTGCGCATCATACCACGCGCGGCCTTGGCATCTATACCACGAACAGAAAGGCAGAAAGGCTGTTTGTGTAGATGGTAGGGTGGGCACACTTTTGTGCCCACGCGGATACCAAACCGCGTGGGCAGACGATAAACCTGTCTGCCCACCCTACGCTATCTTTTGAAAACTAAAGTTGCTCTGGGCAGGTAAGCCGCTTGCACAAAAACAAAAAGGGGCGCTTGCGCGCCCCTTCAAATTTACCGCCACTGCATTTACCTTGCCTGCTTGCGCATCGCTGTAAAGCCTACGATGGCCATGAGGAAGATCAGCAGCATCATCGCCCACTCGGAAAGTGTCGGTATGCTTGCTGCGGCAGAAGGTGGAGGCACGGGAACTACGCTGAACGTATTGGTGAACGTGCACGCGATGGCCGACCCCGCTGCGGTCACCGCGGCATCCAGCGCGACGCTACGCGCCCCGATGTTCGATGTTGCCGTGCCGCCTGCGCCCAGTCCGGTACAAGCGATCGAGGCCAGCGCATAACCCGCCGGTGGTGCCGTTTCGGT
>Ga0172380_10001095_pt1 | contig 48090 bp, 44 predicted proteins | sample Leawe162metaG_FD_119747 | JGI IMG/M metagenome (GOLD analysis project Ga0172380, IMG submission 119747) | Leachate microbial communities from a municipal landfill in Southern Ontario, Canada - Leachate well 162 metaG | ecosystem: Engineered > Solid waste > Landfill > Unclassified | place... | reverse complement strand
GCTGGCGTTCATGGAACTTTGTCCCAGCACATCACGTTCGGACACCAGGGCCGCCACATCGCAGGCCAGGGCCCCCTGGCCCAGCTCCCCGGCCTTGATCAGCATGTGGGCCAGGCGGGGATGCAGCGGCAGGCTCGCCAGCCGTTTGCCCTCGGCGGTAATGCGGCCGGTCTGATCCAGGGCGGCAAGTGCCATGAGCAGCTCCCGGGCCGCGGCATAGGACGCCTCGGGCGGCTGGTCCAGCCAGCGCAGCTCGCCGGGGCTGCTCACCCCCCACAGGGCCAGTTCCAGGGCCAGGGGGGCCAGATCCGCGGCGCAGATCTCCGGCGGATGGAAGGGCACCAGGCCATGATGCCGGTGTCTGGTCCACAGCCGCAGGCAATGGCCCGGCCCCAGGCGGCCGGCCCGGCCAGCCCGCTGACGGGCCGCGGCCCTTGACACCCGCACCGTTTCCAGCCTGCTCATGCCGCTGGCCGGTTGAAAGCGCGGCAAGCGGGACCAGCCGCTGTCAACCACCGTCTCGATGCCCTCGATGGTGAGGCTGGTCTCGGCAATGGAGGTGGCCAGGATCACCCGGCGCCGGCCGGCCGGATCGGGCAGGATGGCCAGATCCTGTTCCTGCTGGCTGAGGTTGCCGTACAGGGGCAGGATGAGAGTATCCTGGTTGATCCGTTCCGCCAGCAGTTCCCCGGCCTCCCTGATTTCGCCCGCGCCGGGCAGAAAGGCCAGGATATCGCCGCTGCGTTCCGCCAGCACCCGGCTGATGCCCTGGGCCGTCACCGCGGCGATCCTGCCTGCCGGTTCCTGGTCGAGATAATCGGTGGTCACCGGAAAACTGCGGCCATGTCCGGTGATCAGCGGCGCCTGGCCGAGCAGCTCCGCCACCGGACCGGCATCCAGGGTGGCGGACATAACCAGCAGACGCAGGTCATCGCGCAGCTGGCGCAGATCCAGGCACAGGGCCAGGGCCAGATCGGCATGGATGGAGCGTTCGTGGAATTCATCAAAGATGACCAGCCCCACCGCGGCAAGTTCCGGGTCGTGCTGGATGCGCCGGGTCAGTATCCCCTCGGTGAGGACCTCGATGCGGGTGGACGCGGTGATGCAGCGTTCAAAGCGGATCTGATAACCCACGGTCCGGCCGATGGGTTCACCAAGCAGACGGCTCATGCGCGAGGCGGCGGCCCGGGCCGCGAGCCGCCGGGGCTCCAGCATGAGAATTTTTTTGCCCGCAAGCCATGGTTCATCCAGCAGAGCCAGCGGCACGCCGGTGGTTTTGCCGGAGCCGGGAGGGGCGGCGAGCACCGCCGGGCCGCTGGCCATGGCCCGGCGCAGCTCCGGCAGGCTGGCGGAGATGGTGAGCGAGGCCAGGGCCTCGGACAGCTGCTGCGGTGGGTTGCTCCCGGCAGGGGTCACGGCTGGTCTCAGGCGCAAAGGGTGAGTTCGTAGATCTGGCGGCGGGCCCTGGCCGAGGCCTTCAGCACACCCACCGGGTCCACATAATCATACACCTTGGGTTCCTTGCCCAGGGCGGGCCGCAGGATGCGGCCGATCACCTGGGTGAGGCGTCCTTCGAATTTAATGGGAGTACAGAGAAAGAGGCAGGTCAGCCCCGGGCAGTCAAAACCCTCGCCGATGAGCTGGATGGTGGCCACCAGCACCCGCACCTCGCCCTGCTGCACCCGGCGGACGATGTCGCTGCGTTCCTCCCCAGCCACCCGGCCGGTGAGCAGCAGGGGCTGCAGCCCCCGGTCCGCCAGCATCCGGCAGATGGTCTCGCAGTGGGACACCCGGTCGGAGACCACCAGAACCGTGCCCGCATCATTTTCCACCTCGCGGCAGATATCGGCCACAATCAGTTCATTGCGTCCGGCGTTGGCGGTGAGGGCGGACATCAGATCCTGGTAGTTTCTGCGGTAGTTGAAGGTGAAGGTGGTGGGCCGGGAGATGATGCAGGGCTTTAACACGGCGCCGTGCCGGTCGAGATCCTTTTGGGCAACACTGTGGACCAGGTCGCCGATATACCAGTGGATCAGTTCGGTCAGCCCGTCCCGGCGCATGGGGGTGGCGGTCAGGCCCAGCATGTAGCGGCAGTCGAATTCCTTGATGATGTCGGTGAACATGGAACTCGGGGTGCGGTGGCATTCATCGACGATAATGTGGCCGAAATGGCCCGGCAGCTCAGGCAGATGCTTTTTCACCGTGTTGATGAGGCCCACGGTGACATCACTCACGCTAAACGCGCCGTCGCCGATGAGCGCCGGTTCCAGGCCGAGAAAATTGCGGATGCGTTCCTGCCACTGGTAGAGGAGTTCCTTGGTGTGGATCAGGATCAGGGCGGGCTGGCGGCGGGCGGCGATAATGGCGGCCGCCATGACGGTCTTGCCGCTGCCGGTGGCCGCCTCCAGCACCCCGAACTCCCTGGACAGCATGGCGCTGCAGGCCTTTTCCTGATAAGGCCGCAGGCTGCCGGAGAAGGCCAGGTCAACCGGATCGAGCTGCCGCCGGTGATCGATGATATCCACCTCAAAGCCCATTTTCCGGCAGAGCAGCACCGCCTGATTGCCGAAGCCCCGGGGAAAGAGGATATCGGAGCCTGCCAGGCTGGAGAAATGCAGTTCCTTTTTGAGATTCTTGCCGACCCAGCGCGCATATCTCACCGCGTCGCGATATTTGGGGTTCACCAGGGTGAGTTTTTTGTTGAGAACGGCGATGAGCTCCGGCGGCGCGCCGGCAAGTGTACAGTTATGAGCAATAGTGAGCGTTAATCTCTTCATGGTCATCTCACTCTATCCTCGGCAACAGCCGGAGTCAAGAGACAGGGAAATGGGTTGCGCAATTACCGAAAAGGTATCCAAGTTTGCTTTATATAGCCCGGAATTGCCGCTTCGGTCGAAATAAATTAAAATAATTCAATGAAGGTGCAGGAAAAACTGTAAAATTACTGATAGTTAGTTTAAGATGGAAAAAGCAGTTTCCCGTTAGGAGGCAGATGGCATTTTCTGTGGGTGTCTGAATACAGGAGGCGGGCATGGAAAAAAAACTGGAAGATTTTTTCAGTCAGCATCTTCTCCCGAAAGGCAATTTGACCGAGGGGCAACTGCAGGAACTGATCAATACGGTTGAATCGGAATATCAGTCCTGGTTTCTGTCCACCATTATTCAGGAAATCGAAGAAATCATGTCCATCGACCCGAGTCTTTCCTTTAAGGAAATTCTTGAGGTTGCCGCCGAGCGCATCGTGCGCAATCTGGCGGCTGATGCGGCCACCATCCGGATCTTTGATCCCGACTCCCTGCGGCTGACCTCTTTCGGCTCATACGGGGTATCCGATTATCAGCGTCTGTCCGACATCCCGGTGAAAAATACCATTTCCGGCGCCGTGGTGCAGGAGCAGCGCTGCATCGCCGTGCCCAGCATCCATAAAGACCCTCTTTACCAGAATAAGGATGTGGTCAAGTCCTGGGGATTTAATTCCCTGCTTGCCGTGCCCCTGGTCATGCCCCTGTCCAAGCCCCCTGGCAATGATCTGCTCGGTTCCCTGCAGATCTATTACAAGGAGGATGACCGTCAATTCGACAAATTGGAGATCATTCACGCGGAACTGCTCTCCCGCCGTATCGGTTTTGTCCTGGCCAAAAAGAAGATTCTTGACCTGGAGGAGCTGAACCGCCGCAAGGAGACCATCTTCAACAAAATATTCGTCAAGCTGAGCCGCCGGGAAGGCATCAAGCTGAAAGATCTTTTTGTGCTGCTGATCCCGGAACTCAAAGAGATGATGGAAGTGCAGAGCTGTTCGCTCTTCACCGTTTCCGAGGACCAGCAGTTCATCAATCTTGAGGCGGCCTATCCCCAGGACGGCTGTTATTATGATGCCGGCCACAGTTTTACCGTGGCGAACCACCCCTATTTCCAGGCGGCCATCAATTGGACCAAGCAGAAATGCGATACGGAGTATGAGCGGATAACCCAATCCTATCTGCTGATCAAGGATCCGTCCCGCAGCTCCCTGATGAGCACCCAGCTGCGGGAATTCACCGCTGCGCATCATATCCACTCCATTCTGCTGGTGCCGCTCAGTGTTGACGGCAAGGTGCGGCATCTGCTGACCTTCAACGCCACCAAGCAGAAGCATTTTTTTTCGGATGAAGAGATCGAGCTGATTACCTTTTTCGGCAAGGAGATCATGAAGGCCTCCAAGCTCGAGTTTTTCGGGGACATCCTGCACGACATCAAGAACCCGGCCATCGCCGTGGCAGGCTTTGCCAAGCGGGCCCGCAAGCTGCTGGAAAATGAGGACCTGGAGCCGGTGCGGGATAAACTGAGAAATTACCTGGATATCATGGCCTCCGAGGCCGCCCGCATGCAGGATCTGGCCCAGGCCATGACCGGCGAGGGCCGGGAAACCGTGGTGGATCTCTCGGCCGTTGCCGCGGTGCGATACTGCATCATCGAGGAGGTGGTGCGGGAATCAAAACTTGCCGGGACCACCCTGGCAAAGCCGGTACTGGAACCCGCTCTGCTGGTTTCCTGTTCCCGCTTCGGGCTGGAGCGGGTGGTGGATAATCTGCTGGGCAACGCCGTGCGCGCCGTGGCCGAGCAGAGCGACGGCCGGGTGGCGATGTCCGCCAGCCGTAGGGACGGCATGGCCCGGCTGGTCATCGAAAATTCCGGCGATATCCCGGCCGAGCGGCTGGAAAAGATGCGGCGGGGTGCGGTCAGGGGCCGCGGCCTGAACATCATCAACCGTTTTGTCCATACCAACCACGGCAATATCGAAATTGAGGTAAAAAACGGCATGACCCGTTTTATTATTCTGCTGCCCCTGGCCTCTCCTGCGGTAAAACGCCAGTATCCCACTGATGGATAGACTGTAGGTGTTTAGGCTGTTAGTGATTCAACTTTCTGAGTTGCGGTAACATGTTGAAATTAAATTGATATCCTCATGGCCCCCGCAGCTTGTTTCCAGAGAATTCAGAAGCCGGAAATCAGGAGCCAGAATAAAACCTAATAAAATCAACCATTCTGTCTCCTGTCTCCTGAATTCCCATGACGGAGATCAGAACAGCAACTATGTCACAAAAATATTGTTATTTCGACAAAATAGATCAAGTCAGAAAGTTGATTTCATAACTGAAAAAAACCAAATAAAGCACGCTTTGCACCCTTATTTCCCATCGCTTTTTGCTGACAGACGAGGCTCTTGCAAAATGACGTCACCCCGGCGAAAGCCGGGGTTCAGAACAGGAGAAATGGGCCTAAATGACTGGATTCCGGCTTTCGCCGGAATGACGATATGGTGCATTGTTTATTTTGCAAGAGGCTCAGACTACAGTCTCATGGTCTAACCAACGTTGTCAGCCGCCTTTTTTTGACTTAAGTCAAAGACAGGGCGGATATCTCTGGGGTAGGGTCGTTTGTCAGGAATTATTTGTGAGGAGAGCCAAAAAACAAAGGAGGAAATGATGAAAAGGAAACTTCTGCTTACGGCAGCAGCACTCGCCATGCTGTCCCTGCCGGCACTCTGTGCCGCCGATGACTGTATTGACTGCCATACCAAAATCTCACCCGGCCAGGTGGCGGACTTTAATGTGAGTAAACATGCCGAGAGCGGGGAAGTGACCTGCCGGACCTGTCATGGCGAGCAGCACAAGACCGCCGAGGACTACCGGCTGGCCCAGCTGCCGGACGAGAAGGTATGCGCCCAGTGCCATGAACAGCAGTTCAAACAGTTTTCCGAAGGCAAACACAATTTCGGCTGGACCTCGCTCAATGCCATACCCGCCACCCATATGGCGCCCGATGAGCTGATCGAGGGCGGCCGCGGCTGCGGCGGCTGTCACAACATGGGCATCAAGACCGAAGAGCAGAAAAAGGAGCTGCGCGACAAGGGCTACCGTTACCAGAATAATTCCTGCGATGAATGCCATACCCGCCACACCTTCTCCAAAAAGGAGGCACAGAACCCGCACGCCTGCCAGCAGTGTCACATGGGCTATGACCATCCCCAGTGGGAGATGTGGTCAAGCGCCAAGCATGGCGAGCGCTATTTCGCCAAGGTGGAGGGCAGCCTGCCGGAAGGCGCCGTGGCCCCCACCTGCCAGCACTGCCACATGCCGGACGGCAACCACGCCAACCATACCGCCTGGGGCTTCCTCGGCGTGAGATTGCCCCTGCCGGAAGACAAACAGGCGGCGGCGGACCGGGTGACCATCCTCAAGGCCTTGGGGGTACTCAATCCCGAGACCGGCGAACCCACCCCGATCTTCGATGCGGTCAAGGCGGTGAAGATGGCGAAACTTGATCAGGAATCATGGCAAAAGGAGCGTGACAAGATGATCGCCGTCTGCGCCGAGTGCCATGCGGAACAGTATGGCCGGGAGCAGCTCGCCATGGGTGATGCCATTCTGCAGAAAGCCGACCGGCTGATGGCCGACGCCATCGAGACCGTTGCCGCCCTCTATAAAGATGGCATCATCAAGAAACCGGAAGGCTATCCCCATAACTATCCGTTTCTGCTCACCTTCATGCATACCAACGGCGCCAACTGGAACGAGAATCTCGACGGCCTTTCCTACATCGACCAGGTACTGGTGCAGATGTTCATGAAGCACCGCATGCGGGCCTACCAGGCCTTTTTCCATGTCAGCCCCGATTACGCCTACTGGTACGGCTGGAACGAGATGACCAAGGATCTCGGCGAAATCAAGGAGCTGGCGAAAACCATGCGGGCGACCCACGCCGCGGGGAAATAGAAAAATTTAACATCCACAGGCACATAACCCGGTAGAGGCGGTTCGCGAACCGCCCCTGCCATATACGAGGGGAAAATTGACTTGGAGTAGTGGCAATGGGTGAAACAGAGGACAGAGATCTTGGCTCAATAGAAATTGTTGAGCCGGATATCCTGGCGGCAATGAAGGATATCCAGGGGTATATCGATATCAGTCCCGGTGACTTCAGGGAAATCTTCCAGGTGGCCTACCGGCATGCCGTGCAGCGGATACAGAATTCCTTGACGGCCAGGGATATCATGACCAGTCCCGTACACTGTATCGGGCTGGAGATGGATCTGGTGCAGGCCGCTGCTTTCCTGGCGGACAAGCGGATTTCCGGGGCCCCGGTGGTGGATGGCGCAGGCCGGATTGCCGGCATGGTGTCGGAAAAGGATTTTCTCGCCAGGATGGGGCTCGGCAAATCGGTATCCTTCATGCAGATCATCTCCCATTGTCTGCATAACAAAGGGTGCATGGTAACAACCCTGCGGAACCATGGCGTCCGGGATATCATGACCACCCCGGCGATCACCGCCGGGGCCGGGATCACGGTGGGCGCGATTTCGGCCATGTTCATCGACCGGCAGATCAACCGCCTGCCGATTGTTGATGCCGAGGGGAGACTTGCCGGCATCGTTACCCGCACTGATCTCGTGCGATCTTACCATGCAACCCGCTAGAGGCCGTCTGCCATGAAATTCCTGCAAAAAATGAGAGGCAACGGCCAGAGCCCGCCACGGGTGAGCCTGGCCGAGGTCGGCTGGTCCTGGCTCGGCAGTTTCTGCGGCATCGCCGCGGTCGCTCTGCTGCATTACCAGCTCGTGGATCAAAACGGGCTGCTCATGCTCATCGGCTCCTTCGGCGCCTCAGCCGTCCTCATCTATGGAGCCATCCGCAGCCCCCTGGCCCAGCCGCGCAACCTGCTCGGCGGCCATATCCTCTCCGCCTTCATCGGCGTGACCGCCTTCCAGTGGCTCGGCGGCCATCCCTGGCTGGCGGCCGCGGTTGCGGTTTCCACCTCCATTGCCCTGATGCATCTCACCAGCACCCTCCATCCGCCGGGAGGCGCTACGGCGCTGATCGCCGTGATCGGCGGGGAGAGTGTGCACAAACTCGGCTATCTCTATGTGCTGATGCCGGCCGCCCTGGGAGCAGGCGTCATGCTCGCGGTGGCGCTTGTCGTCAACAATATCCCCAAAACCAGGAAATATCCCGAGTTCTGGTGGTAGAGCGCCGTGCCTGACGCCATGCCAGGGATGTTCCCGCGCAAAGGCTTAAACGCTAAAGGCCGGAACGTTTTTTTGTGGTGGACAAGCAAACGATGCAGTAGTGTTTCCCCCGTTATGCTCTTCGCCTGGAGACGGGTTGCCCATGACCCGTCACGCCGGGGAAGACCTCTGATGATTGACTGAGGCTGCGCAGGAGGGGGAAATGTCCAACCGGCTGAAATACGAGCGGTTTTACTGGTTCCATGGCCGGATCAAGTCCGGCCGCTATCCCAATGCCGCGCGGCTGGTCGGCGAACGGATCTCGGTCAAGAATATCGAATATTCCAGGGTGGATGGCTGGTGTTTCCGCCAGACGGTCCAGGCCATGTTCGACGACTCCCCCCTGCGCATCACCCACCATTCGCCCCACAGCGGCAAAACCTTCACCCGCCATACCGGCCCCTGCCACTATGAGGAAAAACCACGAAAACAGCAAAACTCGCCTTGAAGCCCTATCTTGAAAAAATCGAACAGCTCTGCGAATCGCTCGGCAAGGACGCCCTCACGGAGTTGATTGAGTCTTTTTTCACCACGGAGATAGTAGAGAAATATTTTTTTATTGCAGCTAGTTATCTCTGTGGGCTTTGTGCTCTCAGTGGTAAATTTTCAGATGTTGCGAGTTCATCAACGTTTAAACGCTCAAGCGTTGGAACGTTATTTTTTGTCACGATGACACTGGATGACAGAGTGCGGGTGGCAGGATAGCAGTTGCGGGAGAAGAGGAGATGCAGCTCAGTCTTTTTCAATGGGACCTTATCGCGGTGGGCAAAGGCTACCGCAGCCTTGCCGGGCTTGATTTTAATGACGCGCGGGAGCGTTTTGCCGGGGTGCTCCAGGCCTTGCCTGATCATCCCGAAGCCGGGCGCGGCATGCGGGATCTGCAATGCTGGGAAGGGGTTTTTGGCGAGCTGCAGGGGCTGGAACCAGAAGCTGCCGCCCCTTTGCTGTGGGACAGGATCAGCAAATTCCCCCTTGGCAATACCGAAAGCTACCAGATATTGCGGCTGAACCTGATTAGGCATCTGCTGACATTGCTGGACGGCAGTCCGGCATTATACGTCCCGCCTGATCTGTGCAGCGGCTATCTGCATCTGCTGCTTGGCGAGAACGCGGCAGCGGAACGCCATTTGCGGGTTGTGCTTGAGCGTTTGCCGGAAAACGGCCGGCTGCACGGTTATCTTGCCGATGCCCTGTGGATGCAGGGCCGGGCGGAAATCGCCGGCGCGGCCTATGCCAGGGCCCTGCTGCTTGCCCCGCATGATGTCGCGGCAGAGAGCATGCGCAACCAGCCGCTGGTTGCTGTCATCCGGGAATACGGCCCGGCCCTGGCGCCGGTCCATGGCTTTCTGCAAGGAATTCTTCCCCTGGTTGAGCTGGAAACTCCGCCGGTGACCCGGGAAGCCAGGGTGTATGAACTGCTGCGACGGGCGGAGCAGGCCAGGCGCCTCGGCCATCACCAGGCCATGGTCATGGCCCGCCGCGATCTGAAAAATCTGGCCCCCGATGTCCTGCGGGATTACCTGGAGTGGCTGGAGGGGTGAACGTTCCAGTGTTCAAACGATGGAACGCTGAAACGTTGAAACACTTGAACGCTTGAACGCTGGACCATTGGAACACTATAGCGAAGGAGAAGCCATGACCGCGAGCAATTTTGAAAAACTCGAAATCTGGCAACTGGCCCGGACATTAACCCGCAGGATATACGAAATTACCAGGAACGGCGGCTTTGCCAGGGATTTCGGCTTGAGTAACCAGATCCAGCGTGCGTCTGTATCGGTGATGTCAAACATCGCCGAGGGCTATGAACGAGGCGGCAACCAGGAGTTCATTCAATTTCTGGCCATTGCCAAGGGAAGCTGCGGGGAGGTGCGCTGTCAGCTTTATGTGGCCCAGGATCAGGGATATGTCAATCAGGAGGAGGCCGTGGCCCTGATTGACCAGCACAGAAAGCTCTCCATCATGATCCATAAATTCATGGAGCACCTGAAAGGCAGCAGCTTCAAGGGGCAGAAATACAAGGCCCCGAAGCCTGATGCCAAAATGGCGGAATTTGATGTCCTGCTGCAGAGCTATCTGAAAAAGTAACGTTCAAGCGTTGCAACGCTGAAACATTTTTTTTTGCATAAAAATCTGGTCGGACGCTATTTGTCCGACCACTTCTGGTATGCAGCGGATAATCAGAAAAAATGCATGCATGCCGGCCACAACCAATATCAAAAAAATCAGGTGAAAAAATGAGCAAGAAAGAAGATGAGACGCCGAAGCTGACGCCGACCAATACCAAGAAGGAGATTCTTGAGGCATACAATCAACTGGTTGAGAAACTGGAGGGACGCGCGGTCGAGGAGCTGCGTCCGGAGAAGGAAAAGGAGGAACGGCGGGCCAGGGAAGTGACCGTGGTGGCCGAGGAACTTGCCGCGGTCAAGGTGAGCGAGGCCATCGGCGGGATCAAGACCGATATCACCGCGGCCCTGACCGATATCGCCGCCCGCATCGAGGAGCAGACCGACCGTTTCCGCAAGGTCAAGGAGGCGGTGGCGGTCAAGGAGAAGGAACTGGCCGAAATCTTTGAGATGGAAAAATCCGCCTACTCCCTGGCCGCCCTGGTCGAGGCGCAGAAGCAGAAACGGGCCGCCTTTGAGGAAGAGATGGCCGCCCGCCGCACGGAACTGGAGGCGGGGATCAAACGCGACCGCGCCGCCTGGGAGCTGGAGCAGGCCGAAGCCAAAGCCAGGGCCAAGGAGCAGCAGGAGCTGCTGGAAAAGGCCCGCCGCCGCGAGCAGGAGGAGTATGACTACCTGCTCAAACGGGACCGGGAACAGAAGACCAACGCCCTGCAGGATGAGATCAACTGTCTGGAAAAGGAGCTGCAGCAGAAGAAGGGTGAATTCGACAAGAAGGTGGCGGACAAGGAGGCCAGCCTGAAGGAGCGCGAGGCGGCGGTGGCCCAGCAGGAAAAACGCATGGTGGCCCTGGATATCCAGGTGGAGAAATTCCCCAGAGAACTGGAGGAGGGCATCAAGCGCGCGGTCAAGGAGACGGCGGAGAGATTGACCGCCGAGGCCGCCAAAAATGAGGAACTGCTGCGCAAAACCTTTGAGGGCGAAAAAAATGTGCTCACCACCAGGATTACCGGTCTGGAGCAGGTTGCCGCCGACCAAAAGAAACAGATCGAGCTGCTTGCCTCCCAGCTTGACAAGGCCTACGGCAAGGTGCAGGACATCGCCGTCAAGGCGGTTTCCAGCCCAAGGGAGCGTTATTACGGCGAGCCTGGGGCAAAAGGTTCCGGTCAGAATGAGGCAAAGTGAACTATCGGTTCCAGCGTTTCAGCGCTTAAACGCTGGAGCGCTGGAACGTTCCCCAAAGTCTTGGCCTGAGGTTTTGTTGGAAAAATGGCAAAAAATTATTTTCATTATGACATCGTATGACACAGTGAAAGTGGTAGGATGGGATGAAGAAACGGCACCCACGCTCAAACGCTGGACCGCTTGAGCGTTTGATCGCTTAACCGCTGAAACGCTGTAACATTTTTCATCATGAAATATTACGCCCATAGCCTCGAAGGAGAGCCGCCGGGAAAATGGGAGCCGCTGGAAGAACACCAATATTAATGGTTATGTTATGACACCTTGTTTTGCGCATTCAGAAAATGACAATGGAGAAAAACATTCCTTGTTTAAGCATTTGTATCAGACATCTCAATTTGCTGAAAATTTTGCATGTCAGGAAAATTATAAGCCAGCTTTCAAAATAACAGGCTTGTTGCATGATCTCGGAAAGTACCAGTCAGCATTTCAAGACTATCTTATAAACGGAGGAAGACGCGGTAGTGTTCCCCATGCTTCCTGGGGCGCCGGATACGCAAGAATTCATAAGTTGCTTGAAGCTTCAATTGCGATTGACGGCCATCACAAGGGGCTGCCGGATAATGCGGCATGGAAGAGCGATACTAATCCGTACATGCACAATGAGATTCCGGCGTTTAAGGATGTTGTACTATCCTTTCTTGATGATGTGGGAGTCAGTGAGGTGGATATCAACACATCGGGGGGTATAAACTTTTCTGAATTATCGCAGCGAGAGATTTTTGTCAGATATCTTTTCAGTGCATTGACCGACAGTGATTGGCTTTCTACGGAAGAACATTTTGAGGCGGAGAAGTCCGCGATGCGTGTTGGGTGCGCCTTACCCGTGGACGAAATGATTATCGAACTGGAGGAGGAATTTTCCAGAAAATCTACAGAGGGTGAAATCAATCGGTTACGGAATGCGGCGCGCAGTGAGGTTGTCAGCAAGGCGCTGCTGCCGCTTGGTTTTTATTCATTAGCACTTCCAACCGGTATGGGGAAAACTCTGACCTCTTTGGCCTGGGCGCTCCGGCATGCCAAGCAAAACGGATTGAAGCGAATAATAATTGTCCTGCCATATATCAACATCATTGACCAAACCGCCCAAACTCTGAAAGGAATTTTTGGAGATGAGATCGTACTTGAACACCATTCCTCCTACAACGAAGGGAAAAAGGACGGAGACGATGAAAAGGAGGCATTGCTCCAGCTCCAAAAACGGCAGCAACTGTCATGTGAAAATTGGGACTATCCACTCATCGTGACCACAACGGTGCAATTTTTTGAGTCGCTGTTCAGCAATAGGCCGTCCAAGTGCCGGAAAAATCACAATATATCTGAATCACTCGTTATTTTTGATGAGGTGCAGTCACTCCCCAAGGAAGTGATATTACCGACGCTGCAAATGCTCAAAGATATTCAGGTGGTCATGAAGTCGTCCTTCCTGTTCTGTACGGCGACACAACCGGCGTTCGAGAAACGACCGAAGTTTGATGGCATAACCGCAATTTGCCCATTGATTAAAGAACCAGACATTCTGTATGACAAGACACGACGTGTCGAATACCATCTGTTGGATAATCTGGCCCCGATTGAATACGGCAGATTGTCTGCCGTGGTATTGGGCTGTGATGCCTCCACGCTTGTCATCTTCAATACCAAAAAAGCCTCCCTTGAGTTTTATACTTTCATGGGCACATTCGGCAATTGGGAAAGTAAGTACCATCTGTCAACGTCCATGTGTCCATCTCATCGAAAAAACGTGATCAAGAAAATCAGGGACGACCTCTCTGCAAAGAAAAAGATATTGGTTGTCTCCACACAGCTTATCGAAGCAGGCGTTGATTTTGACTTCCCAGTTCTGTTTCGGGCCATGGCGCCGCTGGAAGCAGTTATCCAATCCGCCGGGCGCTGCAATCGTGAGGGGAAGTTGGCTGTGTACGGCAAGGTGTTCTTATTCAAATTACAGAATGGCGGAATGCCGGACAAAACATATGCGGCATGTGCCGGATTTGCTGAAGAGTTGATCAAGACCGACATCAACCAGCTCTACAAACACGACGTGTTTGAACGCTATTATTCGCAGGTCATCGACCTGTATGTGGACCCTGACAAGTACGCTATAAATGACTCCCGCAGGAAATTTAATTTTGCGACGGTAAATGACAGCTATCGAATCATCCAGAAAGCCACGGAAGGGCTATTTATTTGCAATTTCAATGAGGACAGCAGGCAGCTACTGCACTCACTGCGGTATAAGGAATTTTTGGGGAGGAACGATTATCGCAAGATGCAAGCCTATACGGTGCAGGTGTATGAAAAATTTATTTTTCAGCATGCAGACCTGATTGAGACAATGCCGCAAGGTTTCAGGGTTTGGCATGGCAAATATGACCAAGCTACGGGAATTTCCGTGGCCCCTATGGAGGCGGATAACTATGTGGTGTGAAGAAGGAGGCTCAGATGCTCGATGATCAAATTGTGAGAGTAAAGGTAACGGGTGATTTTGCCTGTTTTACCAGGCCTGATTTGAAGGTGGAACGGATGACTTACCCCTGCATGACTCCGTCTGCGGCGCGGGGCATTCTTGATTCCATCCTCTGGAAGCCGGAATTTCAGTGGTATGTTCTAAGAATACTGGTTTTGAATCCTGTCAAGTTTACTACGATTAAACGCAACGAGATCAATTCCAAACAGGGGAGAAACCCCATCGTTGTCGATGAGGTCAACGCTGCTGGAAAACCTAAATACCGCGCTCAACGCAACAGTGTTGTGTTAAGGAACGTGGCGTACATCATCGAGGCATCCATTGATCTGATACAACCCGCCGGCAATAATTCTTTCGAAAAATATGCTGGCATGTATCCAGGCAAAGAAGGGATGTTTCCCCGCCGGGTCAAAAAAGGGCAATGCTGGCGCAGGCCGTATCTTGGGACTCGTGAATTTGCGGCCGAATTCATGGAGCCGGACGGAACCGAACAACCGATACAAGAAACCATCCCTATCGGAAGTATGCTTTTTGACATCTTTTATAATGCGAAAGGCAAGCCCGAGCCGCTTTTTTTTCATGATGTGGCGATCAGAAATGGCGTTCTTAACTGTGAGGTGCCGGAGAACGACAGGATGATGCAGTCCAGCCATATCCGTCCACCGGTGGATAGCGAAATCTCCTCCTTGGTCTATGGGTTCAATCAACGCGAAGAGGAGGAGGCCAATGATTAGGGAATTGAGTGAATTAGGGAAAACATTGCGGTCGGGACAAGATGATAATGAGTGGGTTCACAATGCGTTAAAGCCTGAATCAATTTCAATGGAGCTGGTTATTGGCCAAGATGGAAGTTTTCAGCAATTTAACATCATTGACGAAATGCTGAGGCCAGCCGAGGCGATAACTGCAAAAAAAGGGAAAGCGCGGTTACTGCTGGACAAACCGGAAGAAGTTCTTTGCTACGGCGGGGATGCCTCAACAAAGAAACACCAACTGTTTCTGAAAAAACTTGCTGACTATCAAAATTTGCAGGAATTGACTCCAGTTGAAGCTTTTTATCATCACAATAAAAACAATGGGCTCGATAATGCCTTGAAAGAATTCGAGGCACAAGTCGCAATGGCTGCAACAACGGATGACAAGAAGAAAAAAAAGAAGTTAGGCGGCAATATCGGATTCAGAGTTCATGCAGAGGCACTTCGCATTCACGAAAAGCCCGAAGTTCTTAGAGCTGTCATTGCCAAATATGAATTGTTACAAAAGGAGCAGTTAGCTGCCTCAGCAAAGAACTGTTCCGTATGCGGAAAAAGCGAATATCCGGTGGAAGATATTCCTCATGGGATGATCAAAAAAGTTCCTGATGGCCAATCGAGTGGGTGTGCGCTTGTCTCGTACAATGAAAATGCCTTTGAGTCCTATGGGCTGGAAGGGAATATTAATTCGTCAGTCTGTACCAATTGCTCCAGGACTTATGTCGAAGGATTGAATTGGCTGCTTTCAGCGGGAAATGAGGTGATCATCAAAAACAAAAAAGGCAAAGAGAAGTCACTGTTTCGTTATAGTAACCGACGGAATTTCGGTTCAGATACAGCAATGGTGTTCTGGACCCGCAACAATCAAAACTTGCCTGAATTGGACCAGCTTGAAGCGCCGACCGCCGATGATGTCGCAAGAATGATCGAAACGTTAACGACCGGAACAGAGAGGGATAGCCGCTATCTTGAACCGGAAAGATTTTATTCCTGCACCCTTTCCGGTGCCGCCGCTCGGATCGCTGTGCGGGATTGGATCGAAACCAGCCTTGGTGACTTCAGAAAATCAATCGCCAATTGGTTCAAGGATATCGCCATCGAAAAATATGACTTTGATTTGAAGAAGATAAGTGCCCAGTATACGCCGCTGTATGATCTTGCAAGAAGCTGCCAGAGGAAAAATAGCGATGGCAGTTATGACAAGGATGATACTGCAACGGCCAGGGTCGCGGCCACTCTCTGGAAAGCAGCATTACAGAACGTTCCAATTCCATTGTGGATTCTAACAAAGGTCCTGCAGCGCGCCCGCCTGGATGTTACATCTGAACGGGCTGCGCTCATCAAACTAATACTCAATCGAAACAACATGGGAGGTGGCTTTATGATTACGGAAGATAAGGCACAGGGCGACAGGCCGGTTGCCTATGTCTGCGGTCAGATTTTCGCAAAACTGGAAAGCATCCAGCATGCCGCGTTGGGAGACAGAAATACAGGGATACGGGAAAAATATTTTACCTACTCCATGACTTCACCAGCGGCCGCATTTGGTCGGTTGTTCAACCTGAATGCAAAACATTTCACCAAACTGAAGAGCGAAAAACCAGGGTTGGCGGTTATGCTCGACAAAGAGCTGCAGTCGCTTTGCAAAGACGTTGACATCCAAAGCTTCCCGCCATTATTTCGCTTGGAAGAGCAAGGCCAATTTGCAATCGGCTACTACCATCAGAAACAAAAACAGTTCGCAAAATTAAAATAAATTTTACAAAAGGAGTCAGCAGTGAGCGAAGCAATCAAGAATCGGTATGATTTTGTATTTTTGTTTGACGTGAAGGACGGCAACCCAAATGGCGATCCGGATCAGGCAAATCTTCCCAGAGCGGATGCAGAGGACCAGCGGGGTCTGGTTACAGATGTCTGCATAAAGAGGAAAGTCAGAAATTATGTGATGCTGGAAAAGGAATTGAAGGAGCCTTACGACATATTCATTCGGCAAGAACAGGTGTTGAACAGAATTATTGATTCAGCTCCTGGTGAGAATATTCGTCAGCGTCAAGACAGCCTGTCTGAAAAGTATTTCGATATCAGGACATTTGGTGCAGTTCTGTCAACTGGTGAACGCGGCGCGGGAACTATTCGTGGACCGGTGCAGTTCACTTTTTCTCGTTCAGAGGATCGTATCTTTCAAGCGGAGCATTCCATAACCCGTTGTGCGGTAACCACAGAGGAAGATGCCAAGAAGCAGGAAAGCAGAGAATATGCCTCGACGTTCGGCAGGAAGACAACAGTCCCGTATGCCCTTTATCAGATGCATGGGTTTGTTTCAGCCGTTGATGCTGCAAAAACAAAATTCTCCGAGGATGACCTCAAGTTGCTCTGGAAATCTTTGATAAACGCCTTTGAACATGACCGTGCGGCCGCAAGGGGGGAAATGAACCCCAGAAAATTAATAATCTTCAAACACGACAGTCATTTGGGGAATGAACTTTCGGGGAGGTTGTTTGAACGGGTGACTGTAGCGAAAAAGACTGACTTGCCGCGTGGTAAAGATGATTATGCAATAGCTGTCGACAAAAGCAATCTTCCGGCAGGCATTGAGATCAAGATGTGGCCGGAAGAGACTGTGTTTTGAACATAATAATGGCATGAAAGTGGAAACAAAACTCGCGGTCTTTAAAAACAAGGAAATCCGCCGAATCATCTATAAGGATGAATGGCATTTCGCCGTCGTTGATGTGGTGGCAGCATTGACGGACAGCGACAAGCCCCGTGATTACTGGTATCGGATGAAAAAGCGGGAGTTGGAATCAACCGGGTTTGAGTTGTCGACATTGTGTCGACAACTCAAGCTTGGGTCCACGGATGGCAAGAGATACCAGCCGGAAATGGCCAACACCGAAGGCATCTTCCGCATCATCCAGTCCATCCCCTCGCCCAAGGCCGAAGCCGTTCAAGCGCTGGCTGGCCAAGGTTGGCTATGAACGGGTGCAGGAGATTGAGGACCCGGAGCTGGCAACGAAACGGACCAAGGCCATTCACCGGGCCAAGGGTTATTCCGAGGCCTGGATTGAAAAACGGATGCGCGGCATCGCCGTCCAAACCGAGCTTACCGATGAATGGCAGAACCGGGGCGTAAACGGCGAGCCGGAACACGCCATCCTGACTGCGGAAATTTCCAAGGCCGCTTTCGGCCTCACCCCGTCCGAGTATAAATAATTGAAAGGGCTGGAGCGGGAGAATCTGCGCGACCATATGAGCGATCTGGAACTGATCTTTTCCATGCTGGGCGAGGCGGCCACCACCGAGATCGCCCGGAGGAAGGATGCGCAGGGCTTTGGCGAAAATAAAACGGCAGCCCGCAAGGGCGGCCGGTTTGCCGGGGAGGCGCGGGAAAAACTGGAGAATGAAACGGGCAATAAGGTGGTCACAACTGAGAATTATCTTGTCGAGCCGGAAGGCCGCAAGCGGCTGAGGGGCAAGAAATGAATAACATGGAAGAGTCATAATGATTGAAAAAACTGGAAAAAACGAAGATATGCATTCTGGTTTTGGCGAAGTCGTCCTGTATCAGTTTGAGAATGGGCAGACATCGCTGGATGTGAAACTCAAAGATGAAACCGTCTGGTTGACCCTAAACCAGCTTGCGGAGCTGTTCGAAAGGGATAAATCCGTTATTTCTCGCCATTTTCGCAATGTTTTTCAGGATGGGGAGTTGGTGAAAGAGGCAGTTGTTGCAAAAAATGCAACAACTGCCTCGGACGGGAAAATATACCAGGTCGAATACTATAATCTGGATGCCATCATCTCCGTGGGCTACCGGGTCAATTCAAAACGCGGCACCCAGTTCCGCATCTGGGCCACCTCGGTTCTCAAAGACCATCTGGTGCAAGGTTTTTCGCTCAATCAGCGGCGGCTGGCAGAGAAAGGTGTCGAAGAGGTGCGGCAGGTTCTGCGTCTGCTGGCCGGCACCCTGGAAAGTCACAACCTGGTAAGTGATGAAGGCCGGGCAGTGCTGGAGGTTGTCAATCGCTATGCCAGGACCTGGCAGCTTCTTCTGCAATATGACGAAGACAAGCTGCCAATGCCCGTGAGAAAACACGACACCAAGTCGGTTCTGGAGATTGCCCAGGCCCGGCAGGCGATTGCTGCCCTGAAAAAAGACTTGCTGACCAGGGGAGAGGCGACCGACCTCTTCGGCCAGGAGCGGGGCCACGGCCTTGCCGGACTTATCGGCGCGGTGCAGCAGTCCTTCGGCGGCCAGGATCTTTATCCCAGCGTGGAGGAGAAGGCGGCTCATCTTTTGTACTTTGTCATCAAGGATCATCCTTTTATTGACGGGAACAAACGGATCGGCTCCTTTCTCTTCCTGCTGTTTCTCCAGGCAAATGGCCTGCTGGAGGCTGGGAGTTTTGATAACCGGGCGTTGGTGGCCCTGGCCCTGCTGACTGCCGCCAGTGAATCAGGGCAGAAGGAAATATTGATCCGGCTGATTATGAACCTGATTGCGGAGGAATAATGGAGATCCGGGCAAGAGCGTCTTTCAGGGTTTTTTTACCACACATTTACTCAACCCCTTGGAACGGCGGATGAAATCAGAGTCAAAGGTAGCGAACTGGTCTGAGTCTTTGCTGTATGCCAGATGGAGGGCATCGGCGAAATCGAGGCCTTTGCGGGTCCATTCAATGGCCAGAAACAGGATGTCGGGGTTTTTCGTTTTGACGTTCGGCAGGCTGAGCAGTTTGATAAACGCATCGCGGATCTCATGGGATTTGAAACTGTATGCAAACCGTAAAACCCATTCTGTTTCGAGCATAACGGTGTCGGCAATAAAAACAGTATCCTTATTGAAAAGGGCAAAGGCCTTCTGGAATTGCCCTTCATGGTCGCGGGTCAGCAGCCGGACAAGAATATTTGTATCAACCCCGGTCATTGGCACTCTCCATGGCGCCTTTCCTTATGGCCTCATCCATCTCTTTCAGGCTTTTGGCCGGACCGTTATACTTGAGACAGGCTGCCACTTCGGAAAGAGTTGTCGGCGGATAGGGCCGGGCGGGTTTCAGCAGGATGCCCTCAGCGGTGTCAAGCACCTCAAGTTTCTGGCCGGGTTCCATCTGGTGGGCGTCTCGCACGGGTTTGGGGATGATGATCTGTCCCTTGCTGGATAATACGGTTATTGCCATGGGTGACCTCCAGGTAAGAAAGTTGTAAGAATACTTTAGAGAGCTAAACGTGTTTTGTCAATCAGAGGATCTCAATTAAAGCAAATGGCTGTTTACCCAGAAGATGACCTCCTTGCCCTTTCGGCCCTGCAGCATCTGCTTTTCTGTCCACGGCAATGCGCGCTGATTCACCTCGAGCAGGCGTGGCAGGAAAACCTGTTCACCGCCCAGGGCAGGCTGATGCATGAGCGGGTAGATCAGTCGGGCCGGGAGTCGAGAAAAGATGTGCGGATTGAATACGGCATGCCTCTGCGTTGCCTCAGGCTGGGCCTGATTGGCAAGGCCGATGTCGTCGAGTTTCACAGGCTGGCTGCTGCAGGAGGCTGGCAGCCGTTTCCGGTGGAATATAAGCGGGGCAAGCAGAAAAAGGAGAACTGGGACAAGGTGCAGCTCTGCGCCCAGGCCCTCTGCCTTGAAGAGATGCTTGGGCGCGCCGTCCCGGCCGGCGCGCTTTTTTACGGCAAGAATCGCCGGCGGCAGGATGTCGTCTTTACCGATGAACTGCGGCGGCAGACGGAAGATACCGCGCTGCTGCTGCACGAACTTATCGATGCGGGCAGAACACCGGCGCCGGTGTATACAAAGCAGTGCGATTCCTGTTCGTTTTATGAAGTCTGTCTGCCGAAGATACTGGAGAAAAAAAGAAAGATTGATCGTTATCTGGATCAGGCTTAGGAGTCGTTACGAAATAACTTGTCTCTTTAATATTTGACTGTCTCGTGAAAACCCTCTCGACAGCCGTACAGTGCATGATAAGTAATTGATTTATCGTCACAAAAATTCGGCGTTAGGACTTTTTACGAAGCCATCAATATTTCGCTGCGGCTCCTTTGCCCTTCCTGGCATTCAGATGGCCATGTTATTTAATTATAACGGCTTACGAGGGAAAATGAAAAAACATCTGAACACACTGTTTGTCACCACCCAGGGTGCTTATCTGGCCAAGGAAGGCGAGACGGTTGCCGTCAAGGTGGAAGGCAAGATTCGCCTGCAGTTGCCGGTGCACACCCTGGACGGCATTGTCTGTTTCGGACAGGTCTCCTGCAGCCCCTTTCTCATGGGGTTCTGCGCCGAAAAGAATGTAGCCATCAGCTTTTTGTCCGAACACGGCCGCTTTCTGGCCAAGGTGCAGGGGCCGGTTTCCGGCAATGTGCTGCTCAGGCGTGAACAGTACCGCTGGGCCGATGATCCGCAGAAATCAACGTCTGTCGCCAGGGCCGCCGTGATCGGCAAGATCAGCAACAGCCGGACCGTTCTGCAGCGCTGCCTGCGGGATCATGCCGACAAAATCGATGTGCCGGTTCTGCAGGGGGCGATTGACCGGCTCAATGCCATCCTCATGCATGTGCGGGAGCTCGTGCCGCTGGATACCATCCGAGGCTATGAGGGGGAGGCCGCCCAGGTGTATTTCAAGGTTTTTGACAATCTAATCACCGCGCAGAAGGAAAATTTCGTTTTCCACGAGAGAAGCCGCAGGCCGCCGCTGGACCGGGTAAACTGCCTGCTGTCCTTTCTTTACACCCTGGTCATGCATGATGTCCGGTCAGCCCTGGAATGTGTCGGATTGGACCCGGCGGTGGGATTTCTGCATCGGGACAGGCCCGGACGGCATGGCCTGGCCCTGGACATGATGGAGGAATTCCGGTCTTTCCTTGCCGACCGCCTGGCCCTGTCGCTGATCAATCTTTCTCAGGTAAAAGACAAGGGTTTCCGGATCATGGAATCAGGTGCGGTCCTGATGGATGACGACACGCGCAAGACGGTTCTGGTCGCTTATCAGAACCGCAAACAGGATGAGATCATGCACCCTTTCATCCAGGAAAAAATGCCGGTCGGCCTGTTGTTTCATACCCAGGCCTTGCTGCTGGCCAGGCATCTGCGGGGGGATCTTGATGGATACCCGGTTTTTCTCTGGAAATAGTGTTGCCAAGCATGTCTGCAGCCTTGATGGCCGGGAGGAAGAGAACCTATGTTTGTTCTGGTAAGCTATGATGTCTCGACAATGGACAAGGCCGGGCAGAGAAGGCTGCGGCGCGTGGCCAAGGCCTGCAAGAATTTCGGCCAGCGGGTGCAGTTTTCGGTTTTTGAATGCATCGTTGATCCGGCCCAGTGGACGGTTTTCCGCCAGAAGCTGCTTGATGAGATTGACGAAGAGGCGGACAGTCTGCGGTTTTACTTTCTCGGCTCGAACTGGCAGCACCGGGTTGAACATGTCGGGGCCAAAAAAGGCATAGATCAGGAAGGGCCGCTGATTGTCTGAGATGGGTGCGCGAACCACGAGCTCCCATTAAATTCCAGGGAGGTTCGCGCTGGCTGTAACGGCTTGGAATGTAGCGCTTTTGCAGGAAGTTTGTCGTTTGATTAGAGTGCTTTGCGTTTATAATATTTGGTTTCGCGGAATCTGAAGAAAGAAAGGAGGTGGTATAACGCATTTAAATGAAGCAGTCGCCCCCCGCGCGGGGGCGTGGATTGAAACACTCTCTTACCTCCTTTATATACACTGGCCGAATAGTCGCCCCCCGCGCGGGGGCGTGGATTGAAACAAGACATGGCCGTGACTAGTTCTACCACATTGTGTCGCCCCCCGCGCGGGGGCGTGGATTGAAACAAGACATGGCTGTGACTAGTTATGCCACATTGTGGTCGCCCCCCGCGCGGGGGCGTGGATTGAAACAGAGCATTGTAGCAGAAGAGATCAAGAGCGTTGAGTCGCCCCCCGCGCGGGGGCGTGGATTGAAACCCTGGCACGGGCGAGGGCGAGGGCGAGGGCGAGGGTCGCCCCCCGCGCGGGGGCGTGGATTGAAACAGCCGCCACTGTCTGTACAGGCGCAGGCGCGGCGTCGCCCCCCGCGCGGGGGCGTGGATTGAAACATCAGCTACGATGCTCTGAAGAGCGTTACGTGTGGGTCGCCCCCCGCGCGGGGGCGTGGATTGAAACATCAGCTACGATGCTCTGAAGAGCGTTACGTGTGGGTCGCCCCCCGCGCGGGGGCGTGGATTGAAACGTCGCCTATGTACGTGGGCACAAAACGCCTGTCGTCGCCCCCCGCGCGGGGGCGTGGATTGAAACCCTGGCGAGGGCGAGGGCGAGGGCGAGGGCGCAGGGTCGCCCCCCGCGCGGGGGCGTGGATTGAAACAGCCAGTTACGGCGGCGCTGAAAGCGTTGCCGTACGTCGCCCCCCGCGCGGGGGCGTGGATTGAAACGTGTGGGCAGGCTCTCTTTTCTTTGACAATCTGGTCGCCCCCCGCGCGGGGGCGTGGATTGAAACGTAAAAATCGCTAAAACAAACGTCTGCAAGGTTAAGTCGCCCCCCGCGCGGGGGCGTGGATTGAAACACCGCATCGTCGACATTCTGTTTTTAGATCAGCGTCGCCCCCCGCGCGGGGGCGTGGATTGAAACATGCCTGTTAGAATTAGATTGCAGGCTGTTAAGTCGCCCCCCGCGCGGGGGCGTGGATTGAAACATTAAATGCAGTAATGGATAATTTAAAATGAAAAAGTCGCCCCCCGCGCGGGGGCGTGGATTGAAACACGCAATGCCAGAAATTCATACACTTTTGGTTATAGTCGCCCCCCGCGCGGGGGCGTGGATTGAAACTTCCCCTGTATCATCAACAACAAACACATGTGTCGTCGCCCCCCGCGCGGGGGCGTGGATTGAAACATGTCTTATCCTTTAGACTGTTTAAATTTTAATATGTCGCCCCCCGCGCGGGGGCGTGGATTGAAACCTCTCCAAGTTTCAAAACCAGCTATAAAATTCCCGTCGCCCCCCGCGCGGGGGCGTGGATTGAAACATACACTCCTGATAAATTGTTTCTTCCATAGCTGGGTCGCCCCCCGCGCGGGGGCGTGGATTGAAACCGGAAAAATGACCCCTATCCCCTATGACCATCCCGTCGCCCCCCGCGCGGGGGCGTGGATTGAAACTTGTCTTAAGATTTGTTTTTGATTTGAATCCATGTCGCCCCCCGCGCGGGGGCGTGGATTGAAACAAGGCGATAGGGGATAAATTGCTTTAAATCAGCTGTCGCCCCCCGCGCGGGGGCGTGGATTGAAACAACAAAGTAAAGCATTGATAACATAAAAGCTATGGTCGCCCCCCGCGCGGGGGCGTGGATTGAAACCCGAACGTCACCGCGTATCGTGCAACCTCCGTTGCGTCGCCCCCCGCGCGGGGGCGTGGATTGAAACCGATTCCAACAGTTGACAATCCCACAAATTTGCGTCGCCCCCCGCGCGGGGGCGTGGATTGAAACAGGGAAACATGTCTGATTCTGATGTCAATACCTGGTCGCCCCCCGCGCGGGGGCGTGGATTGAAACAACCACCTGCGCAATTGGCACAGGGTAACACCTGGTCGCCCCCCGCGCGGGGGCGTGGATTGAAACTTGGCATACTGCGCAGGGGGGCAAATGCAATATGGTCGCCCCCCGCGCGGGGGCGTGGATTGAAACTACACCTATTCGGAAATACAGAATGCCGGATGGAGTCGCCCCCCGCGCGGGGGCGTGGATTGAAACTCGTCTGATTTGCCGGACATAAATGTTGCCCCTCCGTCGCCCCCCGCGCGGGGGCGTGGATTGAAACCACGTTTTCATGAATGTGTCCGTCAATCCGGAAAGTCGCCCCCCGCGCGGGGGCGTGGATTGAAACCAGCCGCGCGACTGGAAGATGCGGATCAGCCGCGTCGCCCCCCGCGCGGGGGCGTGGATTGAAACCCGGATAATGAGACTATGGTGCAGTACCTTGAGGCGTCGCCCCCCGCGCGGGGGCGTGGATTGAAACAGGTTTTGCCACATGATTCGCGGTCCGGAAATTGCGTCGCCCCCCGCGCGGGGGCGTGGATTGAAACAATCTTGTAGGAGGGGGAATGAAAGCAGCAAACGTCGCCCCCCGCGCGGGGGCGTGGATTGAAACAAGGCATTGGCACTGGGTGAGATAGAGGCGTTCGTGTCGCCCCCCGCGCGGGGGCGTGGATTGAAACGAGGGCAGGGACGGCAGCCCTCGCGCCCGCCAGGGTCGCCCCCCGCGCGGGGGCGTGGATTGAAACGTAATAACATATGAGTACCGAGCCGTTTGATGTCGTCGCCCCCCGCGCGGGGGCGTGGATTGAAACCAATCGCGCGGCTGGAAGCAGAAACGGCCAGCCGGTCGCCCCCCGCGCGGGGGCGTGGATTGAAACGCAGGAGGCAACGGGGAAAGCACAGGGCGAGGCTGTCGCCCCCCGCGCGGGGGCGTGGATTGAAACCCTAACGTTACCGCGTACCGTGCGACCTCTGTGGCGTCGCCCCCCGCGCGGGGGCGTGGATTGAAACGTAACATATGAGTACCGATCCGTTTGATGTCATGTCGCCCCCCGCGCGGGGGCGTGGATTGAAACCACTTTTCCATGTCACAAAACCGTCATCAAGCGGTCGCCCCCCGCGCGGGGGCGTGGATTGAAACCATGATCAGGACCGCGCAAAAAATCAAGATTCTTGGTCGCCCCCCGCGCGGGGGCGTGGATTGAAACGTTACAGGGCCTCCTGCAAATTGCATGGGAGAAGGGTCGCCCCCCGCGCGGGGGCGTGGATTGAAACTTAAGCAGATCGGCATGCCGGCAAACCAGAAATTTGTCGCCCCCCGCGCGGGGGCGTGGATTGAAACTCGACACAAACCCGCCAGATACTGACGATTGGTTGGTCGCCCCCCGCGCGGGGGCGTGGATTGAAACTTCAAGCGTTTGGATTGAGACTGGCATGAAGAAAGGTCGCCCCCCGCGCGGGGGCGTGGATTGAAACTACCGTTGCGTGATAGGCCCGGTCAGGTCCGGAAAGTCGCCCCCCGCGCGGGGGCGTGGATTGAAACGCGATGCAGCAATGGCAAAAGCCATAGCAGTGAGGTCGCCCCCCGCGCGGGGGCGTGGATTGAAACGTGTCATAAAAAACCTCCCGATAGAAAGAAATAGGTCGCCCCCCGCGCGGGGGCGTGGATTGAAACTTGCGTGCGAGGATAGGCTTTCGGGTCGGTGCGCGTCGCCCCCCGCGCGGGGGCGTGGATTGAAACCATTCGTGGATTACAGCAGGGCTTTTTTGTGGGAAGTCGCCCCCCGCGCGGGGGCGTGGATTGAAACTTGTCCCTGGAACGTGCGGAGTTGAGGTTATTGTGTCGCCCCCCGCGCGGGGGCGTGGATTGAAACGGCTAGAGTGTACAACCAATCGTCAGTATCTGGCGGGTCGCCCCCCGCGCGGGGGCGTGGATTGAAACAGGGATCTCGTCTGCAAATAAATCTGCCATTACATGTCGCCCCCCGCGCGGGGGCGTGGATTGAAACGGATCATGTATCGCTATGATGACGCTCGACACCATGTCGCCCCCCGCGCGGGGGCGTGGATTGAAACTCTGTGTTGGTTCGCTTGCTGGGTCCTGGGATAGCGTCGCCCCCCGCGCGGGGGCGTGGATTGAAACCGCCACACGTAACGCTCTTCAGAGCATTGTAGCAGTCGCCCCCCGCGCGGGGGCGTGGATTGAAACACGTACTCACAAAAATACCATTGCCCTCTATCCAGGTCGCCCCCCGCGCGGGGGCGTGGATTGAAACATCCCATGGATCACAACGGCGACACGCTCGACTTGTCGCCCCCCGCGCGGGGGCGTGGATTGAAACAAGGCCGTTTGCCGTGCTCTTGTTCCTCTTATTGACGTCGCCCCCCGCGCGGGGGCGTGGATTGAAACAGTGCAGCATGTTGACAACCTGTTGACCCTTTCAGTCGCCCCCCGCGCGGGGGCGTGGATTGAAACAGCACTGAATCCGGCGATCAGATCCAGCCCTACCGTCGCCCCCCGCGCGGGGGCGTGGATTGAAACAAATCTCCAAGCCTGAACCCAACCGAATAGGGCGGTCGCCCCCCGCGCGGGGGCGTGGATTGAAACAGCAGCGGAACAAATGAATTCGCCTTCAACATGGTCGCCCCCGCGCGGGGGCGTGGATTGAAACCCGATATTCCCGCAAAGCCCGGTCAATGATCGACGTCGCCCCCCGCGCGGGGGCGTGGATTGAAACATGGTGCCGGAAGTCCAGTCAATCCGCTGGATATGTCGCCCCCCGCGCGGGGGCGTGGATTGAAACATGGTGCCGGAAGTCCAGTCAATCCGCTGGATATGTCGCCCCCCGCGCGGGGGCGTGGATTGAAACCCACTACCAAGACTACTCTGAAATTTTGCAGGGGTTCGCGACCCCGGCTTTCGCCGGGGTGACGACATAGAACTGCGAACATGCTTAAGTTAATGGCATCGGATTGCCTGTCTTGTATTTCCGACCCTGAATTGAAATGCTAAATTTGTGCTGCTTAATCCGCAACAACCATCATCAATGGGAGATAAAATGACAGAACAAAAAGAAGATACATTGCGGTCTTCAACGCAATTGAAAATGCCGGCCCAGGACAAGAAACAGAGGACACCGGAACCCGTGAGCGAGCCTGTCGACAAACCGGCAGAAACGATAGAGCTTGATCCCTGGCCCGGGGAGCCATTACCAAAAATCCTATGTCTGTCAGCAACGCTGATGCAGTGCTGCAACTCGCCGAAGAGTTCAACCGGCGAATAGTATTTTAACCGGCTGCATCTTGCAACTGTCTGGCTAAGATTTTCTCGTTGGGGATTTGCTGAGAATTGCCGCCGGGAAAACTTCCTGAAGGGGGTTTACGCTGAAACGCTTACACGTTCAAACGCTTGAACGTTTATTTTTAATAGCCTATTCCCCTGGCAAGGACACTTGTGATAAAGTGGGAAAAATTGCGAGCGGCTGATTTACGGCTCTGGTGGGGAAGAGTCCGGGATGAGTGAATATGTCGGCTGGATTGCGGTGCGTGAAGGGAGAGAAATGAAGAAGAAGCATAAGATATTAGTGATTGATGATGATGAGACGGTACTGGAAATTATCGAGCATATACTCGCCTCGACCGGCTACCATGTGCAGACGGCTTTGAGCGGACGGAAGGGTCTGGAGCTTGCTGAGATGGCCGATGGGAATGTTGATCTGCTGCTGACGGATGTGGTTATGCCTGAAATGAGTGGAGAGGATCTGGCGTTGGTTTTCAAGCGGACCTATCCCGCCACAAAGGTGCTCTTCATGTCGGCCTATCTGCGGCCAGGGGCGGGAAGATATGAGGAGTTGCATGGGAAAGTGGAGTTTATCGTCAAGCCTTTCACCTCGGAAAAATTGAAAGGCGAGATCAAAAGAATCCTGGCCTGAGGGGTACCGAAATGGTCAAGAAAGCAGAGGTTATTTCGTAACGGCTCCTGATTCTCTTTGAATTATTTTGCGCTGCCCGGCTTTTTCCAGTAGAAAAAAGCGTTGCCGGCAAAAAATGCGGTTAAGCAGCGGCTGTTTTATTGATCATGTGGAGGGTATATGGCTGACCAGGACGAAACAAAGACGCATCCGGCTTCAGTGCAGGAGCTATTGCGGACAATTCCCAAGGTTGATGAATTCCTGGGCTGGGTGGGCCACATACAGGCGCCGGTGCGTTTTATCAAGGCTGCCGTCCGCGAGGTTCTTAACCTTGAGCGGGAGATTATTCTGGGAGGCCAGACCCGCGAGCTGGAAGATCTTGGCCGCGAGGCGCTGCTGGCAAAATTCGACAAACGCCTCAAGGACAAGCTGACCCCCAATTTCCGCACGGTGATCAATGCCACCGGGGTCATCATCCACACCAATATGGGCCGTTCGCTCTTGCCGCGGGAGGCCATGGACGGCCTGATCAAGGTGGGCAGCCGTTATTCGAATCTGGAGTTTGATCTCACCACCGGCAAGCGGGGCAGCCGCTACTCTCTGGTGGAGGACCTGCTCTGCGAGCTGACCGGGGCCGAAGCCGGTCTGGTGGTCAACAATAATGCCGCCGCGGTGCTGCTGGCGCTGGATACCCTGGCCAAGAATCGTGAGGTGATTGTTTCCCGGGGCCAGCTGGTGGAGATCGGCGGCTCGTTCCGTATCCCCGAGGTGATGGAAAAAAGCGGGGCCTTTCTGCGCGAGGTGGGCGCCACCAACAGGACCCATCTGCGGGATTATGAAAATGCCATCAATGAACAGACCGGCCTGCTGCTCAAAGTTCATACGAGCAACTACCGGATCATCGGTTTCACCTCCGAGGTGAGTCTGCCGGAAATGGTTGAGCTGGGCCGGAGGCACAATCTGCCGGTCATGGAGGATCTGGGCAGCGGCAGTCTGGTGGACCTCACCCGCTTCGGCCTGCAGAAGGAGCCCACCGTGGGCGAGGTGGTCAAGGCCGGGGTTGATGTGGTGACCTTCAGCGGCGACAAGCTGCTGGGCGGCCCCCAGGCCGGCCTGATCCTCGGCAAGCGTGACATCATCGGCCGTATCAAGAAAAATCCGCTCAACCGGGCCCTGCGCATCGATAAATTCACCCTGGCCGGGCTGGAGGCCATTTTGCGGCTTTACGGCGATGAGGAGAAGGCGCTGACCGCCATCCCCACCCTGGCCCTGATGGGGATGGCGCCGGAGGTGATCGGCCGCCGGGCCGCGAGGCTGATCCGCCGGATCCGCAAGGGGCTGGCGGATTGCTGTGGGGTGAGCATTGTCCCGGTTGCCTCCCGGGTCGGCGGCGGGGCCATGCCGGAGCAGGACCTGCCCAGCCGGGCGGTGGCCCTGCGGCCCCAGGTGATGAAGGTGACGGAGGTGGAGCGGAAACTGCGGGAGACCTCCATGCCGGTGATCGGCCGCATTGAAAATGATGCCCTGCTGCTGGATATGCGCACCGTGGCGGATGATGAAATACCCCTGCTTGCCGCGGCGCTGTTTGAGGTTTTCGAGGTGGTGGAGAAATGAGCTTTCCTTTTGACTGGAGCAGCCGGAAGCTTGAAGAGGCTGACATTGATCTGTTCGGCCTGGAATTTGCCGAGATCGTCAGCCTGTTGCTGCCCTGCCGCAAGGTACATTTTGTCGGACCCCATCCGGGCGGCGAGCTGCATTACGGCTGGAAGGCCGGGGTGGAGATGGTGCGCAATGCCCAGAAACCGGTGGTGGACGGCGGAGAGGTGGAGCACCTCTACCTGCCCCTGTGGGACGGGGAAGCTCTTTTCTGTGTCGCCATCCTGGACAATCCGCCGGGCACCTATCAGAACTCCTCCTCATCCCTGCTGCTGGAAAAAAGCCGGTTGATTTCCACGGAAATGGCCAGGGTGAAACAATTCGCCCTTGATCCGGTCACCGGCCTGCCCGGCGGCCGCATTTTGTATAACCGCCTGCAGGCCCTGCTGCAAAAGAAACGCACCCAGGAAAACGGCAATCCGCCTTTTTCCCTGCTGCTGCTGGAGATTCATCCCCGGGCCCGGGATGGTGAACAGGCCCTGGCGGTCATTGCCAGGAGCGCCGCCTTTCTCGACTCACTCATCGGCCATCTCTTTACCCCCTGCCATCTGGGCAGCGGTATTTTTGGCCTTCTCTGGGAGGGGGTCGGCGAGGGGCAGACCATGAAGATGGCTGATCTGCTGCTGCGCTGGCTGAAAAGAGAGGGGTTTGCCAGGAGCCGGATCGGCATCAGGTCCTGTCTGGCCGAGGAGCAGGCGGTTGCGGTGGAGATATTTCTGGGCCAGGCCTGGAACGCCCTGGGTGTTGCCCGCAAGCGTGGACCTTTTGCCCTCTGTTCCCATCAGGCCCTGAGCAACCGCAGCGCCCATCCCCTCTGCCCGCCGCCGGCAAAGGTTTTTGACGAACTGCGCAGGCTCTGGCAGGACAGCGGCGGTTTTGCCCTGCTGCTGGTGCACGCAGACCATGGCGCGGAAGGCGGGAGCGTTTCCTGGCCGGACACCGGGGCTGCGCCGCTGATCCGGATCGATGAGCATGAGGCCTTTGTGTATCTGGACGGGGCTGACCGGCAGCTTGCCGAGGCGTGGGGCCGGGATTTCCAGGCCAGGGCCGCTGCCGGCAATGGCAGTTTTTCCCTGGGCATCGCCCTCTACCCGGATCATGGCTTCAAGAAGGTGGAACTGGTGGGCAATTGCCGCAAGGCCCTGCTGCACACCGGCTTTTACGGGCCGGGCACCATGACGGTCTTTGACGGGGTCAGTCTCAATATCAGCGGCGACATCTATTACAACGAGGGTGATCTGGCCCGGGCGGCCAAGGAGTACCGCCTGGGGCTGCAGCTTGATCCGGCCAATATCAATCTGCTGAACAGCATGGCCGTCACCCTGGCCCAGATGAATCTGTACCGCAAGGCCATTCCCCTCTTCCAGCAGGCCCTGGCCCTAGAGCCCGCCAATTTCATGGCGCTGTACAACCTCGGCTTTGCCTACCTGGCCACGGATGAAGAGGGCAAGGCCATGGAGAATTTCGACAAGGCCCTGGCTGAACAGGATGATAATTTCGATCTGCTGCTGCAGCTGGGCAAGCTCTACTGCAAGACGGGCCGCTGGGCCTCGGCGGTGGCTGTGCTGCGCCGGGGTGAGCAGGTGGGGCCGGGTGGGGTGCGGGATATCAGCCATGGCGCGGTGCACCGTTTTCTGGGCGAGGCCTATAAGGGGCTGGGCGAGAATGGCAAGGCCATGTCCTGTCTGCAGAAGGCGGCCCGCCACAATCCCCGGGATGCCGCGGCGCTGAGCATGCTCGGCGAACTCTTCCTGCTGGAGCGGCAGGGGGATGAGATCGCCCTGGCCCTCTGCCGGCAGGCGGTGGAGCTTGCTGACGATGACTGGCGGCACTGGTCCCGGCTGGCTGCGGTGCTGACGGGCTTGGGGGAATATGATGACGCCTTGCGGGCGTTGCGCAAGGCCCTGGCCCTGGATGGCAGGAACAGCAGTCTGTTTACCCAGCTGGCCGCCCTGTATGAAAAGCGGGGCAAGCACGGCCTGGCGGAAAAGATATACCGGAAGATTCTCCGTTTTGATCCGCAGTGCCAGGAGGCGGCGGCCCGGCTGGCCGCGCTTGGCAAGGCCTGACAACCTTCCATGGCGTCGGGGGCACCCCTTGCGGGTGCCCTGGGATCGGGCACCCGCAAGGGGTGCCTCGACAGCGCCGTTCTGTGGGGAATGGTTTTTTCACCCCACTTTACACCACGCTTTCCGTAAAAAATAATTTTCGCTTTTTTCCCTTCCTGTAGCCTCCTTTCTTTCCATATGTTGTTGCGCTCCTGATGTGGTACACAATATGTGGTAAAAAATGCCGCATCCCCATGTTTTTGCCCGAAAACAGGCCAATATTTCCTCTTGACACTTCTGTTCGTTGCCTCTTATAAGTATCATACTATGGTGTAAAGTGGGGCAATAGGGTGCAGAGGGGATAAAGAGTGAGTGAGACAGTCATTGTGAGCCAGCCAAGCCGCTTCAGAGGCAGATCTGAACATACGCTGGACGGGAAAGGGAGGCTGAATGTGCCGTCCCGTTTTCGGGAGGTGCTCCTGCGTGATTATGATGACCGGCTGCTGATTACCCCGCCATGGCGCACCTGTCTGCGCATCTATCCCCTGCAGGAGTGGGAGAAAATGGAAGCCACTCTGCTCAGCAAGGAAAAAAAAGATCCCCAGTTCCAAAGGATGATCCGCTACCTGATCGGAGGATCGGAGGAGTGTCAGATCGACAGGAACGGCCGCATCATCCTGCCCATGCATCTGCGCAATCAGCTTGATCTGAAAAAAGATGTGGTGATGATGGGCATGGGACCGTTTTTTGAGATATGGAACAAGGATACCTGGCAGGCGGAAAGCAGTATAACACCGCAGGATTTTAATGAATTTGACTCGACCCTGCATGAGCTGGGCCTCTTTTAACCGATGCAAACAAAGCCGGTACATCTGCCGGTCTTGCTGGATGAGGTAATCCACTACCTGGCTCCGCAGGATGGCGGCCTCTATGTGGATGGGAACCTGGGGCTCGGCGGGCATAGCGGGGCGATTCTTGAGGCAAGCAGTCCCAGCGGCCGGGTGATAGGGTTTGACTGGGATGAAGATGCCCTGGCCCGGGCCCGGGTCAATCTGGAGAGGTATCAGGGCAGAGTTGAGTTTGTGCGGCGCAATTTTGCCGAGATCCGGGAGGTTCTGGCAGAGCTTAAGGTGGACCGGGTTGACGGGTTGCTGCTTGATCTGGGGCTGTCGTCCCTGCAGTTGGATGTAAGCGGCCGAGGATTTACCTTTCAGGGTTCCGAGCCCCTGGACATGCGCATGGATGTCAGAAGCCGGGAAACAGCGGCGGATTTGTTGAACCGGGCCAGCGAGCAGGAGCTGGCCGACATTTTCTACTTGTACGGAGAGGAACGTCAGGCCAGGCGGATCGCGTCTTATGTGGTTGACGTCCGCAGGAAGATCCCACTGGCGACGACTGATCAGTTGGTAAAGATTGTCGAAAACGCTGTTCCGCGCAGATTCTGGCCCAAAAAAATCCATGTCGCCACCAAGGTTTTCCAGGCCCTGCGCATTGCGGTGAACCGGGAACTCGACAACCTTGAGCAAATTTTAGGCAGCGCAGCAGGTATTGTAAAGCCAGGAGGGCGTATCTGTGTAATTTCATTTCATTCCCTGGAGGATCGTCTGGTGAAGCGGGCTTTTCGAAATAATCCTGCCCTGGAGCCGGTAACGGCAAAAGCGGTTACTGCGGCGGAGGAAGAGATCTTGACAAATCCGCGTTCAAGAAGCGCCAGGCTGCGCGTTGCCGCGGTGCGGGGTGAGTGATGTCCGCGCAATTTTCTTCACGCTATAACTACAAGCCGAGCCTCGGCAGAAAGCTGAGCCAAAAGGGACCAGGCCAGAAATTGGCCCTGGGAGGCTGGTTCTGGAAACTGGCCGGCGTGGTTATCGTCTGTGCCACCCTGGTCGGCGTGGCGGGTAGTTACTGGTTTTCGTGGAGCATCAGGCGTGGACTGGACTCTTTGACCGGAGTGCAGGCTGAAAAGCATGCATTGCAGAAGGTGAGCAACAAGCTGCGGGCCCAGAAGGGGCAGCTGCTTGACAGAAAACGGATTGAAACCGTTGCTGCAGCAAAACTTTCGCTCTACCCCACCGTGGAACAGAGTGCCGGGGGCGGGGTAATGGTACGGATTCCTGAACCATGAAAGGCTACAATGACAGCAACTGGGGTTTAGGAGGGGGATACAGGCAGGATGAGGAGAAGAAGAAAAGAATTGTCAGACTGCAGCTTCTGGCCGGGTTCTTGGTCATTCTCATCATGGCCGCGGGCTTTTTTCTTTTTTTCCGGCAGAGCCCTCCTGGAGAAGGTGACAGGGCAAAAAACGACACCGTCAAGGTAAATGAGGAAGTTTCCCTTGCCGTACCGCCGAAAAAGGAAGAAGTCAGGCGCAGAAATATTTATGACCGTAACCTTAATGAGCTTGCCATCAGCTTTAAAGTTGACTCGATCTATGTCAAACCCCTGGAGTTTGACAACATTGAAAAGACGGTTACGCTGCTGGCCGATGCCTTGAATCTTGATGAAAAAGACGTGCTCAATGAACTGAAAACCCAGAGGAGCTATAAGTGGGTGGTGAAAAATATTTCTCCTGAGAAGGCAGCCGCGGTTGCGGCCTTGAATCTTCCAGGAGTTTATTTTTATGAGCAGGAACAACGATTTAATCCAAGCCGGGCGAATATGGGGCAGATCGTCGGCGAGGTAAAAGACGGGCACGGGTTGTCGGGCATAGAACTCTTTTATGACAATCTGCTGCTTGGCGGTTCGGCGGCACCGGATTCAGGACCCATGGCCGACGGCGGAAAAAGTCTGGTTCTTACCCTGGACGCCAAAATGCAATTGCTGCTGGAGCAGGAAATGACGGCATTGCTGAATGACATACGGCAGGATGGTGCGGCGGCTGATGGGTTGACAGCCGTGAGCGCCCTGGTGATGGACGCGGCGGGGGGCGAAGTTCTGGCCTATGCCAAACTGCCGTACTTTGCCGCCACAAAACTGGGGATGGCGAACAGCATTGAAGACGGGGACCGGATGATGGCCGGCCGGGTGGACCCGGGGGTACTGGCGCTCATTTTCAAGGATGCGGCAAATTTTGACCAGGCGCAGCAGGCCCTTGCCGCCGGCCAGCCTGCCGCAGCACAGGCCCCGGTTGAAGTTGCTAAATCGCTGGTGCCCCGGGTGATGAAAAAAATACGCGAAGGCCCGGCAAAATCTCCATGGGTGCAACTCCAGGACGGGTCATATGTCTCCGACTGGCTGGCGGCTGCTCTGGATGATGAGCGGGCCGGGGCGGAAAACGGCCAGGTGGATTTTTCCGATTTCGGCAAAATCCTGGACAGAGTTGGTCAGTGCAGGCTTGACCTGCCTGGAGATAATGGCGGCAAGGAAACGGGGATAGGGCTGCTGTGCGGGTATGCCGCCCTGGTAAACGGCGGCAATGCCGTTACCCCTCACCTTCTGCAGGCCACTCTTTCAGCGACAGGAAAGCTGGAGGAATGGCCGTGGCCGCCACAGGAAAACAAGGTCATCGGCCCAGAGGCAAGCCGGGACCTTGTTCTTTTTTTACAGGGGAAGACCCGCCCCGCAGATGCCGTGCTGGTGGGCGAAATTCTGCGGCCCCGGATTGATACGGCAGCCGCAGAGGCAATGACCGCTCCCCCCGTGGCTGAAGGCGAAACAGCGCCGGCCGGGCCGGCCCCTGCTGCCGGCCAGACCACGGAGCCGGAAGGGAAACCGGATATGGTGGTCCGGCATTGCAATGGACTGGCCCTTGCCTCGATCACGGTGAGCAAACCTGAACTGGTGATGCTGGTGGTTATTGACGATGCCAAAATCGATCTGATGCAGGCCTCGCCGGTGAAGCAGCACACTGATTCCTTCCTGCAGGCCGCCCTCAAATTGCATCATCAGAAGGAAAGCGCCAGGACTCTCCCGCAGCCGGTATCCAGGGAGGAAATCTTCCAGCGCTGGATACTGCGTAATAAGCAGTTGGGGTTTGATGTGGTGGGGGGCAGAAAAACCGATCCGGACACCATGATCGATGTGCGGGGCATGAGCATCCGCAAGGCTCTGCAGGACCTGGATGGTTTTGATGTCAAGGTGGTGATCGAAGGTTCGGGGGTGGTCAGAAAACAGCACCCCGATGCGGGCAGCAGGTTGAAAAAGGGGACCCTGGTTATTTTGAAGGCAGAGGCAAAGCGGTAATCCATGGCGCAGATGCGGAAAAAAAGACTGGGCGATCTTCTCGCCGCCGCAGAACTGGCCATCCTTTGTCCTGAGCATGACAAGGATATTGAAATCTGCGGGGTGGCGGATGACTCAAGAAAGGTTTCCCCCGGTATGCTGTTTGTCGCCGTGGCAGGCGCCACGGTGGATGGCCACCGTTTTATCAATGATGCCGTGGCCAAAGGCTGTGCCGCGGTGGTGGCCGGCCGTGATTATGCCGAAAAATGTGCCGTGCCGCTCATGAAAATAGATGATACCGGCAGGGCTTTGGGATATCTTGCCGCGGCCTTTTTTGATTTTCCCTGCCGCCGAATGAAGATGATCGGCATCACCGGCACCAACGGCAAGACCACCAGCACCTATCTGCTGGAGGCGATGATTCAGCGGGCGGGCGGGGTTCCCGGTATCATCGGTACGGTGAGTGTCCGCTATCAGGGCCAGGAGTTCCCTGCCGCGCTGACCACCCCCCAGCCGGTGGAGCTGCAGCAGGTTCTCGAACAGATGCTTGCTGCGGGGGTTACCCATGTCGCCATGGAGGTTTCCTCCCATGCCCTGGCCCTGCAGCGGGTGAACGGCGTTTTCTTTGATGTGGCGCTCTTTACCAATATCAGCCGGGACCATCTGGATTTTCACGGCAGCATGGCCGGCTATTTTGCCGAGAAGGAAAAGCTCTTTGCCTCCTACCTCAAAGAGGATGGCCAAGGGGTCATCGTGCTGGGCAATGGGGAAGAAGGGGAGTTGGAGAGTGATAACTGGTGCGGCCGGCTGATCGCCGGGCTGGAACGGGGCAGGCATGCCTGTCTGACCTGCGGCATCGGCAGGGGGCTGATCCAGGCCAGGAATTTCACTTTCGATCTGCAGGGGATCAGGGCGGAGATCGTTTCTGCCGGGGCACGTTTTGTGCTGGCAAGTCCGCTGGTGGGTGAATTCAACCTCCGCAACCTGCTGGGGGTCATCGGTTGCGGAACGGCACTGGGCTATGACCTGCCGGCCATCTGCCAGGGGGTGGCAGGGGTGAGGGGTGTGCCGGGCCGGCTGGAGAGAGTGTTGCCCGATGGTGACACGGCGCGGGAAGGCAGAGAGCTGGCCAGCGTCTTTGTCGACTATGCCCATACCCCGGACGCCCTGGAAAATGTGCTGCTGACCCTGCGGGCGCTCCGGCCGGCGCGTTTGATTGTCGTGTTCGGCTGCGGCGGAGACCGGGACCGGGGCAAGAGACCGCTGATGGGGAGCGTGGCGGCGCGGCTGGCCGATGTGCTGCTGGTGACTTCGGATAATCCGCGCAGTGAGCCGCCGCTGCAGATCATGGCGGAGATCGAGGCGGGCATCAGGGAAGAAAAGCTGGCGAAAGCAAAGGGCGAGCAGCTCCTGCAGGCCCGGCAGATGAAAGGGTATGACATGGTGGAGGAACGGGCTGAGGCAATCCGTATCGCCATTTGCGGCGCCCAGGCGGGGGACGTGGTGCTGATCAGTGGCAAGGGTCATGAGTGTTATCAGATCAAGGGCAGCCGGAAGTTGTTTTTTGATGATCGCGAGCAGGCCAGAGAGCAGCTTAATATTGCCAGACAGGCAGCATAGGGCAAAAGGAGAAAGGGCATGGAACTGGAACGAAGCACGGAAAAAGAGTGCTGCCGACTTGCAGCCGGTCCGGCGACGACTGAGTTCGGCTATGGCTTCAATACGGTGCAGGATCCGGTCTGGACCTTGAGCCAGGTGCTGCTGGCCACCGGAGGACGTTTTGTCAGCGGCGCGTCCGAGGCCAATTTCCGCGCCATCTCCACGGATACCCGCACCCTGCAGCCGGGGGATCTCTTTGTGGCCCTGTCCGGGGAGAATTTTGACGGGCGGGAGTTTGTCAAGGAGGCGGTCCGCAAGGGAGCTGCCGGCGTCATCGTCTCCGGCATGGTGGAAGAAAAACTGCCCGTGCCGGTTATTCTGGTGGCAGACCCGCTGGAGGCCCTGGGAGATCTGGCCGCCTACCGCCGGGCCTCCATGCCCAACCTGCAGGTCATCGCCCTTACCGGCAGCTCCGGCAAGACAACGGTCAAGGAGATGTGCGCCGCCATTCTGAAAGAGGAATACAATGTCCTGAAGACCGAAGGCAACTTAAACAACCTGATCGGCCTGCCGCTGACCCTGCTGCGGGCGGATACCTGCCATGAGGTGGCGGTGCTGGAAATGGGCATGAACCGGCCCGGAGAAATCGCCAGAATGACCGACATCGCCGACCCGGACATCGCCTGCATCGTCAATATCCAGGGCGCCCATCTGGCCGGGCTGCATTCCATTGACGGGGTGGCCAGGGCCAAGGGCGAGCTGTTTAAGGGCGGCAAGTCCTGGGCCAAATTATGTGTCAATATCGATGACAAGCGGGTAAGGGCTCTTGCCCGCAACTGCAGCCAGGAGCAGATTACCTTCGGCCGCAGCCGCAATGCTTACGTGCGGGCCACCCATGTGCGCAACCTGGGCGAGGAAGGCATGCTTTTCACCCTGCATGTGGGCGGCGAAAAGGTGAGAATTACTATCCGCAGCCTGGGCGAACACAACATCGGCAACGCCCTGGCCGCGGCGGCCATGGCGCACGCCGCCGGGGTAAAGGCCGAACAGATCGCCCAGGGGCTGATGAACTTCACCCCCTATGATAAAAGGCTGCAGATGGAAACCATCGGCGGGCTGAAGATCATCAATGACTGCTACAACGCCAACCCGGCCTCCATGCTGGCGGCGCTGGAGACGGTGCGGGCCATGAAGAAAAATAAAAAGAGCGTGGCCATTCTGGGCGACATGCTCGAACTGGGCGAGACCAGCGAAGCGGCCCATCGCCGGCTGGGTGAGAACGCGGCCTGCAAGGCATTTGATTATCTTTTTGCCTATGGCCAGTTTGCCAGAAAGGTGGTGGAAGGCGCCCTCGATGCCCGGATGACCATGAAACAGGCAAAACAGATGGAGAACAAAGAGGATATCGTGGAGGCCATTGTCAAACTGATCGCCCTGGGTGAACTGGGCAGCGGGGATCTGGTGCTGGTCAAAGGCTCACGCGGCATGCGCATGGAAACAATTATCGAGCAGTTCAGGAACAGGCTGTAGGCGGGCTCATGCTTTATCATTTTCTCTATCCACTGCATAACCTGTACAGCGGTTTCAATGTCATCCGTTACATCACCTTCCGATGTATCGGGGCCATTGTCACCGGTTTTTTGATCGCCACGGTGCTGGGTCCGTATTTCATTAGATTTTTGCAGCGCCATCAGGTCGGACAGGTGGTGCGGGAAGACGGACCGGCAAGCCACTTCAGCAAGCGGGGCGTGCCCACCATGGGGGGGGTGCTGATTATCGCCGCAGTGGTTACCTCCACCCTGCTGTGGGTTGATCTGACCAATCGCTTCGTCTGGCTGATCCTGGCCATCACCGTCTGGTACGGGGCCATCGGCAGCATCGACGACTGGCGCAAGATCAAGAAGAAAAATTCCAAGGGGTTGAGCGCCAAGGGAAAAATGGCGCTGCAGATTGCCGGCGTGGTTGCGGTCGGCGGCTTTTTACTCAATCAGCCGGGTTTTGATACCTCGCTGAGTTTTCCGTTTTTAAAGGACGTGAAACCGGATCTGGGGGTTTATTATATCCTGTTCATGGTGCTGGTGGTGGCCGGGGCCTCCAATGCGGTCAATCTGACGGACGGGCTGGATGGGCTGGCCACCGGCCCCACGGTGGTGACCAGCGGCGTTTATCTGCTGTTTTCCTATCTGGCCGGCCATGCGGGTCTCGCCGCCTATCTGCAGATCCCGTTTGTTCACGGCGCGGGCGAGGTGACGGTGTTCTGCGGCGCGCTGGCCGGGGCGAGTCTGGGCTTTCTCTGGTTCAACGCCTACCCTGCCCAGGTGTTCATGGGTGATGTGGGTTCGCTGGCCATCGGCGGAGCCCTGGGGGTGGTGGCGGTTATTATCAAACAGGAAATTCTGCTGGTGCTGGTGGGCGGGATTTTTGTCATGGAGGCCCTTTCCGTGATCCTGCAGGTGGGGTATTTCAAGATTTCCGGGGGCAAGAGGATCTTTCTCATGGCCCCCTTCCATCATCATTTTGAAAAAAAAGGCTGGGTGGAGCCGAAGGTGGTGGTCCGTTTCTGGATCGTCTCCATCATTCTCGGCCTGATGGCGCTGGCCACCTTGAAACTGCGGTGAGTATCCCATGGTTGGATTAAAAGAATTCATAGCCTCGCCGGCATCCCGCAAGGTTCTGGTGGTCGGGGCGGGCAAGTCGGGGTTTGCCGCTTTGCGGTTTCTGGACAGGCTGGGTTGCCGGGTGGCGCTCAGCGAAAAGGCCAGGGAGTCGGCCTTGGACGGTAAACTGCTGGAGTGGCTGCAGGAAAGGGATGTCTACTTTGAGACGGGGGGACACCGCAGGGAAACATTCCTCGATGCCGATCTCATTGTAGTCAGCCCTGGTGTGCCGCTGGAAATGGACGAGCTTGCCGCAGCCCGGCAGGCCGGCATTGAGATCGTTGGCGAGCTTGGACTTGGTGCTGCTTATCTTCAGATCCCGATTGTGGCCGTAACCGGCACGAACGGCAAAACCACGGTGACCAAACTGATTGGTGAATTGCTGCAGGGAGCTGGGAGAAAGGTGTTTGTCGGAGGAAACATCGGGACACCGCTGCTGGATTACCTGCTGGGGGAGCAGGATGCGGAGATAGCGGTTCTGGAGGTAAGCAGTTACCAGCTTGATACGGCGGGCCAGTTCCGGCCGGACGTGGCGGTGCTGCTCAATATCAGCCCGGATCATCTGGACCGCTATGCATCATACGATGACTATGCGGCGGCCAAGATGAAGATTTTCGCCTGGCAGCAGCCGGAAGACCTGGCGGTGGTCAATGCCGAGGACCAGGAGATCGCGGACAGGCTCACCGCAGCGCCGATTGCCGCGAAAACCCTCTGGTTCGGCGGGGAACATGCCGGCCGGCCCGGTACGGTTATCCAAGAGGAAAAGATTGTCCTGCAGGGCATGTTTAGCCATGAGGAAAAGTATGACCTGCCTGAGGAGCTGCGGAAATCGCCGAACCGGGAAAATGCCATGGCGGCAATTTTGGCGGCGCGGGTCATGGCCTGTCCGGATGAGGTGATCAACAGGGTGCTGGGGCAATTTCAGCGCCCGCCCCACCGGCTGTTTCGGGTAACCGAGATCAACGGGGTGAGTTATTATGACGATTCCAAGGCCACCAACGTCGGGGCGGTGCAGTCGGCGCTGGCCGGGATGACCCAGCCGGTGATTCTCATTGCCGGCGGCCGTGACAAGGGGGGCGACTACCTCTATATGGCGGAAAGCGTGCGGGCCAGGGTGAAAAAAATGGTGCTGATCGGCGAGGCCAGAGAAAAAATGGCCAGAGCCTTTGCGGGAATGACCAGCATCGAGATGGCGGACAGTCTGGATGAGGCGGTGCTCAAGGCGGCCGGATGCGCAGAGGAAGGGGATGCGGTGCTGCTGTCCCCGGCCTGCGCCAGCTTTGACATGTTTAAAAGCTATGCCGACCGCGGGGAGAGGTTTCAACAGGCTGTCCGGAATTTGATGAACAAGTAGGAAAGGGCAGCCGGGATGGCTGGATGAGGCGCCTGTCAACTGAGCTGAAAAAGTGAAACGGACTGACTGAGAAAATGACAATGGAAAAGATATGCTGCCGCTGCAAGCGAAACGAACAGGCAGGCCGCTGGGTTCCCCTGAAAGAGGAGGACACGAGTGCCTATTCCTACGGTTTTTGTCCGAAGTGTTATCAGCTGACCCTGGCTGAGATAAAAATGGTTTCCTCCCGGTACAGATCCCGGAGGACGCCGGAAATGACGGTATAATCCGTCAGGATTTATGGGAAACAAGGAAATCAGATTGATTGTCAGCGGAGGGGGCACGGGCGGGCATCTGTTCCCGGGGATTGCGGTGGCAGAGGCCTTTCTGGACCGCTATCCGGGCAGCCGGGTGCTGTTTGTCGGCACGGGCCGGCAGACCGATGCCCGGGTGCTGGCCAACCGCAAATTTGAGACCGCCACCATCAGCAGCCAGGGACTGAAGGGTAAAAGCCTGGCGCAGCGCCTGGCCGCCCTGCTGCAACTGCCGCTGTCCACCCTCTCCGCCCTGCGGCTGCTGCGCAAGTTCAGGCCCCAGCTGGTGCTCGGGGTGGGCGGCTATGTCACCGGACCGGTGCTGGTTGCGGCGAAAATGCTGGGAATCGCCACCTGCATCCATGAGCAGAACTCGGTGCCGGGCATGGCCAACCGCAAGCTGGGGAGACTGGTGGACCGGATATTTCTCTCCATTCCCGGCAGTGAGCGCTATTTTGCCCCCGGCAAATGGGTGATGACCGGCAATCCGCTGCGCCGGGAACTGACCGCAGCAGCGGAAGAGAAGAGAGAGAAAAAGACGGAACTGACCCTGCTGGTGCTCGGCGGCAGTCTCGGGGCGCATCGGGTGAACACCCTCATGGTGGGCGCCATGGCAATTCTGCAAAATTCGGCGGCGCAGCTGCGGGTCATCCACCAGACCGGCAGGGATGATGAGCAGATGGTGGCCGGCAGATATAAAGAGCTGGGCCTCAGGGCCGAAGTGGCTGCTTTTTTTACCGATATGGCCGGGCTTTACCGCCGGGCCGATCTGGTGGTTTCCCGGGCGGGCGCCACCACCCTGGCCGAGATCACGGCCTTTGGCCTGCCCATGATGCTGATCCCGTACCCCTTTGCCGCCGATGACCATCAGCGCAAAAACGGCGAGTACCTGGTGCAGGGCGGGGCGGCGCTGATGTTCACCCAGGAGGAGTTGACGGAACAGAGGCTGGCTGGGGAAATCAGCGCTCTGCTGGCGGATGAACAGCGGCGCCGGCAGATGGGCCAGGCCGCCAGGGAACTGGCCAGGCCCGAGGCCACCGCGGAGATTGTCAAGCAGTGTGAGAGGTTGATGGCCGGGTAAGATTGGTTGCAAACGGTCGGACTCGAGAAGGTAACTGAAGAATTAACTAACCAGAAAACATTGTATAAAAAAACAAAACATATTCATTTTGTCGGGATCGGCGGCATCGGCATGAGCGGTATCGCCGAACTGCTGCTTAATCTGGGCTACAGCGTCAGCGGCTCGGACCTGAAGCAGAGCGATATCACCAGGCGGCTGCAGAGCCTGGGGGGCAAGGTTTATCAGGGCCATAACGGAACTTGGGTGGGCAACGCGGATGTGGTGGTCATCTCCTCGGCGGTAAAAGACAACAATCCCGAGGTGATTGCCGCCCGGGAGGCCTTTATCCCGGTGATCCCCAGGGCCGAGATGCTGGCCGAACTCATGCGCCTGAAGAAATACGGTATCGCCGTGGCCGGCAGCCACGGCAAGACCTCCACCACCTCGCTGGTGGGCTGGCTGCTGGCCGAGGCGGGATTTGATCCCACCGTGGTGATCGGCGGCAAGGTGAACAGTCTGGGCACCAATGCCAAGCTGGGCGAAGGGGAGTTTCTGGTGGCCGAGGCGGATGAAAGCGATGGTTCCTTTCTCCAGCTCTCCCCGGTGATTGAGGTGGTGACCAATATCGATCTGGAGCATCTGGACTACTACCGGGACATTGATGAGATCAAGGAGGTTTTCCTGCAGTTCATCAATAAGATTCCGTTTTACGGGGCAGCCGTGCTCTGTCTTGATGATGACAATATTGCCTCCCTGCTGCCGCGCATCAAAAAAAGGGTGATTACCTATGGGCTGGCCACCCAGGCGGATATCAGCGGCCGGCAGCTGCGGGCCGCCGGTCTGACCACCAGCTTTGAGGTATGCCGGGGGGCCGAGGTGCTTGGCGAGATCACGATCAATTCCCCTGGCCGGCATAACGTGCTGAACAGTCTGGCGGCGGTGGCCGTGGGGCTGGAACTCGAGATCCCGTTTGCGAAAATTTCCGCAGCCCTGGCGACATTTACCGGGGTGCAGAGGCGTCTGCAGATCAAGGGTGAGGCGCGGGGTATCACGGTGATCGATGACTATGGCCATCATCCCACGGAGATCAGGGCGACCCTTGCGGCCATCCGCAGCGCCTGGCCGAGCCGCCGCCTGCTGGTCATGTTCCAGCCGCACCGTTACACCCGCACCCAGGGCCTGTTCAAGGAGTTCTGCACCGCCTTTCACGATGCGGATATCCTGATTTTGACCGAGATCTATCCGGCCAGTGAAACGCCCATCGAGGGAGTGACCGCGGAAAATCTGCTGATTGGCATCAAGGAGCATGGCCAGCGGCAGGTCTATCTGGCCGCAGGCGTCGATGACCTGGCAGGGGTGGTGTTACCCCTGCTGGAGGATGGTGACATTGTGCTTAGTCTGGGGGCCGGCGACATCCTGCGGGCCGGCGAACAGCTGTTATCCGCTTTGGGGGCCGTGACGAAATGACCATTACCTTTCCCGCCATTTCGTTACGGCCCTTTATGCCGGCCACAAGATTGGGATGCTATAGTTACTTTTACAATGGCATGGCTTGAGACATGGAGACTGGAGGGATGTATGAGGCTGCCGTATATACCGGGAAATGGGACCAGATGATGTCTTTGCCGGCTGGATCTGCCGTACAGTTGCCCGAGTGGGCGCCGGCATTGCAGCAGGCCCTGGCCGATCACCGGGGCAGAGATATTGTCTGGCATGGCGCGTTGGCCGGCTACACCACCTTTAAGGTGGGAGGCAGGGCCGAGGCCATCGTCTTTCCCCAGGGACGCGAAGAGCTGTCTTTGCTGATCCGCAGCCTGCAGGCCCTGGCCGTGCCGTGGGTCATTCTCGGCCGGGGCAGCAATGTGGTGATTGTCGATGAAGGACTTAAAGGCGTGGCCATCGTGCTCGGACGTGATTTCGCGGAGATTGAGCTGGTAGATGAGGCCGCGGACAGCATCCTGGTCAGGGTGGAGGCGGGTTGCAGTCTGGCCAAGCTGGTCAGCTGGGCGGTGGAACGGGGGCTGGCCGGGCTGGAATTTGCCGCAGGCATCCCCGGCAGTGTCGGCGGGGCGATCGTGATGAATGCCGGGGCCTGGCAGCGCGAGATGAAAGACGTGCTGGTGCGGGTCAGCGTCATGGACAGCCGGGGAGCCGTCTCAGCCAGAGAGGCTGCTGCCATGCATTTCGCCTACCGGAGCTGGGGGGAGATGAAAGGGACAATTGCCCTGGAAGGTTTTTTCCGGTTAAAAAAAGACGACCCGCTCCTGCTCAAACAGATGTGCAGTGACTACCTGCAGCGCCGCAAGCAGCGGCAGCCCCAGAATATGGCCAGCGGCGGCTCCTTTTTCAAGAATCCGCCGGGCGGCAGAACGGCCGGCCAGCTGATTGATCAGGCCGGGCTGAAGGGGTGCACGGTGGGCGGGGCCATGGTGTCCACGGTGCATGCCAACTTTATCGTTAATACCGGCAGGGCCACGGCCAAAGACATTCTTGAGCTGATGGGGATGGTGCAGAAAGCCGTCCAGGACAAATACGGTATTGCACTGGAGCCTGAAGTGAAGATTCTGGGCCTGGGATGAAAAGGAAGAAAAAAGGATTAAAGGTTTACCGGGCCAGTAATCACAGCTGGTTCGGCGACCAGTTGCTGAAAGTGATCAGCATCGTCTTCGGGGTCATTATCATGGGCGGAATTGCCGGCATCATCGCCTACCAGGGACTGAGCCGCTCGGTTTTTTTTCAGGTTGAACAGGTTGATATCAAGGGTTGTGTCCGGACAACACCCAATGAAATCTTTTCCTGGAGCGGGCTGGATGTCAAGACCAACCTGTGGGCGGTGCGCATCGGGCGGATCAGGAAGAAGCTGGAGGGCCAGCACTGGATCGCCTCGGCAGAGGTGAAACGGAATTGGCCGAACAAACTGGCCATTACGGTCAGGGAGCGCAAGCCCCTGGCTATGGTGAGTCAGAAATCCGGGCTCTATTATGTTGATCGCGCGGGCGTGGTCTTTGCGGAAGTGCTGCCGGGTGATGACCGGGATTTCCCCGTCATCACGGGCGTGGAGATCGACAAGGTGCCGGGGGTCAAGGAAGAGGAACAGCTGCTGGAGGCCCTTGATTTCATCATCTTGGGTGAAAAGGGGACAGTGGCCCTGCCCAAACAGAATATTTCGGAAATTCACCTGGCCTCCGGGGGGGATCTGGTGCTTTTCATGGCGGACCATGCCTTTCCGGTTTATCTCGGCCGGGGAGATTTGAGGACAAAATATTATCGATTAAGCACGGTGCTTTCCTGGCTTTACCGCAAACAGAAGTATGACTCCGCCGCGGCCATTGATATGAATTACCTGGCCGGCGGCGAAATGGACCCAGCAGGCGGGGGGAAGGTGCTGGTACGCATAAGTGATTATAAGGCGGTTCATTAGAGGAAACGTATGGCAAATGTGGAAAGAGGGGAGTTGATTGTCGGCCTTGATATCGGCACGACGAAGATATGTGCGGTGGTGGGCGAGGTGGTCGAGAACCGGGTGGATATAATCGGTGTCGGCAGCCATCCCTCCATCGGCCTGCGCAAAGGCGTGGTGGTCAATATTGAAAGCACGGTCAACTCCATTAAAAAGGCGGTGGCCGAAGCGGAAATGATGGCGGGCTGCAATATCACCGCAGTGTATGTGGGAATCGCGGGCAGCCATGTCACCGGCCAGAACAGCGATGGGGTCATTGCCGTCAAGAACCGGGAAATCCGCCAGGAGGAAATCGACCGGGTGGTGGAGAATGCCAAGGCCATTCCCCTGGGCCAGGACCAGGAGGTGATCCATGTCATGCCCCAGGAGTTCAAGGTGGACGGCCAGGGCGGCATCCAGGACCCGCTGGGCATGACCGGCGTGCGGCTCGAGGCCAAGGTGCATATCGTCACCGGCTCGGTGACCGCGGTGCATAACATCATCAAGTGCTGCAACCGGGCCGGGCTGGAGGTGGATGACGTGGTGCTGGAACCCATCGCCTCGGCCGAGGCGGTGCTCACCCCGGAAGAGCGGGAGCTCGGCGTGGCCCTGATTGACATCGGCGGCGGCACCTCTGATCTGGCTGTTTTCGCGGAGAACTGCATCCAGCGCACCTTTGTGCTGGGCATCGGCGGCAACAACCTGACCAACGATCTGTCCATCGGCCTGCGCACGCCCCTGAAGGCGGCGGAACAGCTCAAGGAAAAATATGGCTGCGCCATATCCTCCATGATCGACAAGGATCAGGCCATTGAGGTGCCCAGCGTGGGCGGGCGGAAATCCCGCAAGCTGTCCCAGCGGGTCATGGGGGAAATCCTGGAACCGCGGGTGGAGGAGATGCTGACCCTGATCAATTATGAGCTGGTGAATTCCGGGGTGAAAAATCTGGTCAACGCCGGGGTGGTGCTGACCGGCGGCACCTCGATGCTGGTGCATATCCTTGATCTGGCCGAGCAGATTTTTGATCTGCCGGTGCGCATCGGTTATCCGCGCAATATCGGCGGGGTGACGGATATTGTCAACACCCCGCAATGCGCCACAGGCGTGGGTCTGGTTATTTACGGCATGAAAAGCGAGTCGGAAAGAGGCTTCCGGGACCGGGGAGCAAAGGGCATCGGTGGTCTGGCCAAGAAGATTAAAGGGCTGTTCGGTAAATTAATGTAGAATAATTGCTGGTTTAGTAGTAAATTATAAGTTAGGATTTCTACGGGCGACGACGTTCGGCGAGGTTCATCAGGACAGGGGGGCGAAGTATGGAGTTTCAAATGGCGGAAGACACATCACGGGTAAAGATCAGGGTCTTCGGTATTGGCGGCGGCGGCGGAAACGCGGTAAATACCATGGTGGAAAGCAAGCTCCAGGGCGTGGAATTCATTGCTGCCAATACGGATCTGCAGGTGCTGGAACATTCCAAGGCCGACGTCAGGTTGCAGCTCGGCCCCACGGTCAGCAAGGGATTCGGCGCCGGCGCCAATCCTGACAAAGGGCGTGAATCGGCTGAGGAGAGTATTGACGAGATCAGAAAATGCCTGAAAGGCAGTGACATGGTCTTCATCACCGCAGGTCTTGGCGGGGGCACCGGCACCGGCGCCGCGCCCATCGTGGCCAAGGTGAGCAAGGAGCTCGGCGCGCTCACCGTGGCGGTGGTGACCAAGCCTTTTGTCTTTGAGGGCAAGGCCCGCATGAAAAATGCCGAG
>Ga0172380_10001094_pt1 | contig 48114 bp, 41 predicted proteins | sample Leawe162metaG_FD_119747 | JGI IMG/M metagenome (GOLD analysis project Ga0172380, IMG submission 119747) | Leachate microbial communities from a municipal landfill in Southern Ontario, Canada - Leachate well 162 metaG | ecosystem: Engineered > Solid waste > Landfill > Unclassified | place... | reverse complement strand
TTTTTCGATTATGATTTCAGTGCCAGCCAGGCCATCAACGACTATATCAGACAGTTCATGAACAGCCACCGGCAGTTCCATTTCCCCAAGAAAAACGGCATGACCACGGACAAGGCCAGCGAGATATTTGGTGAGCCTGCGGATAAACTGACTAAATTGAGCAAAAAGGAACTGCGCAAACTTTACCGCAGGAAGGCAAAAGAACTCCATCCCGACAGGGGGGGAAAACATGATGAGTTTGTCAGACTGACCGAGGCCTTTGAACAGCTGCGGCGGCGTTCCTGAACCCAGGTTTGCCATGCTCCATGAGCGTTGAGGGCTTGCAAAAATCCAGAAATGAGGTAAAAAGCCATCTCCGGCGCCATGAACCGCAGCAATGCCCTGCCGGACAAACCGGAAACGCTTCCAGGTTTACGAAAGACAAAAGATTTGCTGCCCGAGAGGAACACTTCATGGAAAAAAAAGCAATCCGCCTTACCGACTGTTTCAAACATTACACCCTTGACCAGGATAAGGTGTGCACCCCCACGGAAACGGTCAACCGCTTCAAACAACGGTTGCAGGAAGCAAACCTTGACGTGCTCAAAGAGGTACAGCGCATTGACAACGGCCGGCTGGATATCCCGGTTTATTTCAGTGTCTGCGGCAAAGACGCCCTGGCAATCATCGGCACTAAAAAACAGATGGGCAAGGGCAGCACTCCGGAACAGTCACAGGCCAGCGCCTGCATGGAATTGGGCGAGCGCTTCAGTTTTTTCAGCTTCATGAAGAATCCTGACAATTTTATCCATGATACCTACGCCAATCTGAAAAAATCCGACTATCCCCTGCTGCCCCTGGAAAAACTGCTGCAGTCCGTGCATGACACGACAACCGGCATCGCCACCCTGGAAAAACTTATTGAAGATATCCCCATCCAGTGGACCTGGGCCACCAATCTCAACCGGCAGGAAGAGGTTCTGGTGCCCTTCAGCTGGTTTTATGCCATCAACGAATTCAACGGCCCGTCTGCCGGCAACACCCTGGAAGAGGCCATCAGCCAGGGTCTCTGCGAGGTGGTTGAACGCCATGTTTCCGCCGTGGTCAGCCATGAAAGGCTCTCCGCCCCGGCAATCGACACGCTGACCATTCAGGACCCCATTGCCAGGGAACTGCTGGCGAAATTCAGCCAAAACGGCATTGAGGTCTATCTCAATGATTTCACCCTGGATACCGGCATACCGACCGTGGCGGCCCTGGCCATCGATCGCACCACCTTCCCGGACACCAGCGAGATTGTCTATACAGCGGGCACCACCCCCCAGGCGGAAAAGGCGGTGATCCGGGCGCTCACCGAAGTGGCCCAGCTGGCAGGGGACTTCGACTCCAAGGCCAATTATGTGGCGAGCGGCCTGCCCAAACCGCAGTCCATGGATGAAGTCACCTATCTTACCCATCCGGGCAAAACCATTGCCATCGACCAGATGCCCGACCTCTCCGATGACAACATCAGGCAGGAAATCGAAAACTGCCTGGCGGCCCTGGAAAAAATCAATCTTGAGGTGTACATCATCAACGTCACCCACCCGCGGCTGGGCATCCCAGCCATCTACACCATCATGCCGGGTGCCCATTTCCGGGAACGTTCCCGCATCAACAATGTAGCCCTTTTTGCCGCCAAGCTGGTGGCTGAGAAAAGCCCCGATCCCCTGACCTGCCGGGAGGAACTGCTGGCCATGCAGGAGGTATTGCCCGACGCCTATTACCTCGAGTTCTATCTGGGCAGAAATCTCATGGAAACCGGCCAGCCGGAGGAGGCCCTGCAGCATCTGCAAAGGGCGCTCACCCTGAACCCGGAGAAGGAAGACATCCCCTACATCCATTCCTACCTCGGTGACTGCCTGAAGAATCTCGGCCGGTTCGACGAGGCCATCGAGGTGGTGCAGCAGGGCCTGACCCATGATGAAGAGCGGCCGGACATGCACAACATTATTGGCGTCTGCTATTTCAAACTTGCCCGGTACGCCCAGGCCATCACCCACTTCCACCGGGCGGTGGAGCTCGCCCCCACTTCGGCCATTGATTACGCCAATCTCGGCGTCAATTACCGCAAAATCGGCAAGACCGTCGAGGCAGCCAGATACTTTGAGCTGGCCCTGTCCATGGACCCGACCATTGAATTCGCCCGGGAGCAGCTGGCAACCTGCCAGGCCTGACCTGCCGGGCCAGCCCCCTGAATAATGCGGATGTGAGGCGGGTTCAAAAAATTGCGCAAATAAAAAAGGCTCCCTCGCGGGAGCCTTTTTTATTTGCTTGTCATGGCCTATGCGGGTCATGTTCTGCATGATCACCCATTGCGGGTGGGATGTGATCAGTGCTCGAGTTTCATCCTTTTTTCCCGCAGCTCTTCCGTCCAGGGCTCTTTTCCCAGGTCAAAGAGAGACATGGCCAGCTTATACATGGCCGGGGAAATGCAGTACTCCTTGATAAAGGATTCCACCTCAACATCGGCCAGAGAAAGTGCCGCTTTCATGTCGCTTTCCGCTTCCGCTTCCCGGTGCATGGCCCGCATGGCCAGACTCCGGGCGACAAAGGCTACGCCCCGCCGTCCGCTGATACTGATGGCATCATTGAAATCCTCCACCGCCTTCTCCACCTCATTGCCGTTAAAATAGGCAATGCCGCGCAGGAAAAAGGCCTGGTCGTTGATGGGGTCAATCTTCAGCGCCCGGCTGAAATCTTCCGCTGCTTCGGTGAAATCACCATTTTTCAGATGGGCAATCCCCCGCGGCATATGGACCAGACTCGGATCCACGCCATGCTCCAGGGCACTGCTGAAGTCCATGATACTGATGCCATACTCACCCCGTAAAAAATGTCTCTGCGCTTTTATAATTTCTGCGTTGGTCATCATCATAATATCCACCTCCTGTTGCAACAAGGAGAATTAAGGCAGCCATGACAGCACCGCCTATTATTAGTAATAATTATTACTGTCTTACTTAACTAATAATCATTCTCCCGCGATATGCAACGGCAAGGCGGAAACAGCAGCCCCGGAAAAACCTGCGTTCACTCAGCTGGAGCTGGGACAGTGTCCGATTTTCCGGCCAACCACTCCGTGCTGTTTCCATTTTCAGCTGACATGGCCGCATATTCCAGCGGGTAATGCTTTTCCAGGCAATCCTGGCAGATGCCATGGCTGAAATCGGCATCGGAATGCTCCTGAATATACTCTTCCATTTTTTTCCACTGGCCTTTCTCATCCCTGATCTGTTTACAGAAGGAGCAGATCGGGATGATCCCTTGCAGTGTCTTGATCTCAGCCAGTGCCTTGCGCAGATTGTCTCTTTCAGCCCGCAGCATATTTTCATCCTGCCGTACCCGGGAGATGGTGAAAAAGGCAATCAGGACGGCAACCATAACCCCGGCAACGGTCAGAAAAATAACAATATGCTCAACTTGGTCCATGCGCAGCTGGGCAAGGCTCATGAACGAATCCGCTTTTTTCCTGGCATACAGGGTCAATTCCCGCATTTTGCCTTCCAGTTTCTCCACATGCTGGGCACCTCTTTCCTGGGTGACGCGGGTTGCGGCCTCTTTTTCTCCCGACCTGGCAAGCAGAACAATCTCCTGGCGGATGGGCTGCCAATCGGCAAAGAGGCGCCGCGTCTCCCGCTCAAGTTCCTGCCCTTCGGGGCCGAGAATATTATCGCGAATGAGATCAAACTGTTCATACACCATCTGCTCATCGGCGTTGACTGACCTTAAGGCATATTCCAGCCTTTGCGGGGAGGATGACAGGACAACATCTTTCATGCTACTGTGCATTTTGGTGATATTGAGGGCGGCGGTGAGGGAGGCGTTGGAGACAACCAGCGGGTGTTGGTAAATCATGGCGGTGAGATTCCCCAAGACGGAAATAACCCGGGTTGCCATCAGGCCACAAGAAAGAAACAGCCCGATGATGAGCAGAAAACCCAGAGCCAACTTGTAATTTCTGATCGCAGCAGTCAGAGGGGCCATGGCTCATCTCGTCTCAGGATTTTCAGGGGCTCGCTGCTTGACAGCAGGATGCAGAACCCATCACTTGTCAATTACTTGCAGTAATTTTTATTCTATCATCGGCGCGGGCTGGAAAGTCAACCGCAAAAAAAGGGGCGGAGGAAACAGAGGATTGGCACCCGTGGGGTGAGGCGGTTTCAAGTACAGCCTCTGCTTTTGCTCAGGCGGCCAGCAGCCGGAGCCCGGAAATCCCTCAGACCGGCAGAAGGCGATAGAGCAGCGCGGCAATGAACATGCAGGTGGGGATGGTCAGGAACCAGGCCACGACAATGTTGCCGACGATTCCCCATTTGACGGCATGCACGCCCTTGGCGCTGCCGACCCCCATGATCGAGGTGGAGATGATATGGGTGGTGCTGACGGGGATGCCGAAATGGGAAGCGGCAAGAATGACGACCGCGGCTGAGGTTTCGGCGGCAAATCCGTGCACCGGTTTCAGTTTGATCATTTTATTGCCCATGGTGCGGATGATCCGCCACCCGCCGCCCATGGTGCCCAGCCCCATGGTCAAGGCACAGCCGAGGATAACATAGAAAGGCACCTCAAAGGTGGGCAGGGCGTGAAAACTGACCAGGGCCAGGGTAATGATCCCCATGGTTTTCTGGGCGTCGTTGGTGCCGTGACTCAAGGCCATAATCCCCGCAGAGACCAGCTGCATCTTCTTGAAATATCTGTTGACCACAGCTGGTTTTGCCTTGGCGCAGAGCCACAGGATCGCCACCATGCAGAAAAAACCGATCAAAAACCCAATAAGCGGGGAGGTAATCATCGGCAGCAGCACCTTCCTGGCGACCTCCTCAAACTGGACGACGTCATAGCCGGCCTTGGCTATCCCCGCTCCCATGAGCCCGCCGATCAGGGCATGGGAAGAACTGGACGGGATGCCGTAATACCAGGTGATCAAATTCCAGATGATCGCAGACAGCAGCGCGCAGAGAATGACCCCCTGGGTCACGCTTTCGGTTGCGATAATCCCCTTGCCCACCGTCGCGGCCACATGGGTGCCCAGAAAGGCCCCGGCAATATTTAAAATACCGGCATAGAGTATTGCCGCACGGGCAGTCAGCACCTTGGTGGAGACAACAGTGGCGATGGCGTTGGCTGAATCATGAAAACCGTTGATGTATTCAAAGGCAAGCGAAGTGAGGATAACAAGAACAAGCAAGGTTAAAATCATCTATTTCATTCCCTTTCCCATAAACCAATCACAACCGGCAAATGCATCATCGTGCTGTGGCGGGGAAAATGACTTTAGGAGTTCAGCTATGTTTCAGGACGACATTGACAATCAGGTCGGAAATCACCGTGCACATATCCAGGGCGTTTTCAATGCCTTTGTAGATATCCCGCAACTTGAGCACCTGCAAGGCGTCATATTTCCCTGAAAAAATCTCCTCGGTGGCAGTGAAAAGAATTTCGTCGCCGCGGCTTTCAATGGCCTTAATCTTCGAGTTGATTTCTGTTACCTTCTTTAACTGCGGGCCTTTTTTCAGCATTGAGATGATCGTTCTGAGCTCTTCCGTCAATTTGATCAGAATCTCGGCCTGTTTTTTGACAATATCGTTGTATGAGTCGATCTTGTAAATCCGCAGGTTGACGCAGGCCTTCAGGATAACCTTTGTGCTCTTGTAGAGATAGGTGGATATAAGCTGGATATCCTCCCGGTCGATGGGAGTGATGAAGGAGGAGTTGAGCAGGGAAAGACTGCCTTCCAGGGCATCCACCGCTCTTCTTTTATAGGTTTTGGCATGAATGAGGTACTCTTCACGTTCCTTCAGGTCGGAGTTGACAATCTGATAGAACAGCTGGGAGGACAGTTCGACCACTTCAGCACCTTCTTCAAATAAGGTGTAAAACTTGTTCTCCGGCGGCGGCAGAATCTTTTCTAAAAACCCGAAACGCATAATCGTTATCATCTCCACAGGAAAGGTAGGTGTTTTTTCACCTGCCGGACAAGGTATTGCAGGAAAAATACACAAAGTATTCCGAGCCGCCCTTCTCCGGCAAGAGGGGCGCTCACCGCCCTGAAATCCGCTAATCCTACCTCCCGGACGCAAATATCACATTAAAAAAAAACAGCATCCGGAAACTTTTCGCATAAATGGCTCATTGCAAAAAAAAAGGGCCATCCCATTCAGGACAGCCCTTTATTAACATCCGCAAACCAGGGGGTCAATGATCAATCGTGACCATGCCCCTTCCGGTGTTTATATTGCCCCTGATGGCGGCCATTGTCATAATGGCCATCCTCATAGACATACACTGTTCTGCCATCCACGTAAACGGGCCGCGGCTCTTTTTTGTCCGGGGTGGCCACGGCCACGCCGGCCACTCCACCAAGGCCGGCACCGATCATGGCACCGTCTCTGCCGCCGATGGCGGAACCGATGGCGGCACCGGTTGCACCGCCAACCGCCCCACCAAGCACTGCCCTGCCATCCACATCACCGGCCATTACAGGAGTAGAAATCGATGAAATCACGAAAAAGGCCAGAATTCCCATTCTCTTGTTCATATTTTTTCTCTTCGAAAAATTTTCAAAATTCGCCAGAGTGCGACACAAAATTCGCTAGAGTGCGACACTCAAGCTGCCCGGAACACATATAACTATACCACCTTGTTAGTTTTTTTGCAATCCTGACAAAAAAAATCGAGCCAAGCCGCGCAGTCCGTGGCAACTCTGGGCCGACGCCGGGATAGCAGAATTTCAAAAAGAAAAATCCTTAACCGCAAACCGATACCGCAAGCGTTACCCCGGGTTGTGGACCGGTGAGGCCGGGGAAGATGATGCCGTCTGATGCCGGATCCACCGGGCCCAGGCGCCCCGCCGGTTCAACCCGCCAGTTTCAGCTGCATGACATGGCGGCGTTTGCCCACCCGCCCGACTTCACAGAAACCAGCCAGCGTAAAGCTTGACATGAAGCCCATGAAGCGATAACTCGGGGAATCGCGCTCCACCGGGTACGCCTCGATCAGCAGGGCGCCGCGGGAGCGGGCATACTCAACCGCAGCCCGGATGATGCGCCGGGTGATACCCCGGCCGCGCAGGCGGCGCACCACAAAAAAGCAGGCAATGGACCAGATGCCGTCATCGGGCGAGTCATTATCGACGAGCCGGCGATAGGTTACCCGGGGAGCAACCGAACACCAGGCCACCGGCTCCCCGTCCAGGTAGCCGAGCAGGCCCACCGGAACACCCGCGGCCACCCGGTTGGCCATGGCGATTTTGCGGCTGGCGCCATCCCGGTGTTTCGCCTCTTCGGGCGTGGCCCGCCAGACCATGCACCAGCAGAATTTCGGCGCCCCGCGGCTCTCGAACAGGCGCTCAAAGTCGGGCCAGCGGTCCTGATCGACTGCGTGAAATTCCAGACGGTCAAGTTCGGCAGGGTCACTCATCTTTTTTCATGCCCTGCTGTGTCCCGGCTGGTCAATGCCTTGATCTCGGCATGGCGGAAACAATCGACGGTGTGGTCATTGACCATGCCCACGGCCTGCATGAAGGCATAGCAGATGGTGGAGCCCACGAAATTAAATCCCCGTTTCTTCAGCTCCCTGCTCATCAGGTCCGACTGGGCGGTCTTGGCCGGCACTTCACCAAGCGATTGCCAGGCGTTCTGCCGGGGGACGTTATCCACGAAGCGCCAGAGAAAGGCGGCCAGCGACCCGTATTCCTCGATGATGGCCAGCGACCCGCGGGCGTTTCTGACCGCCGCCTCGATCTTGAGCCGGTTGCGGACGATGCCGCTATCCTGCAGCAGTCCCTGGATTTCGTCCTGCGAAAAGGCGGCGATCCTGGCCGGATCAAAGTCATGAAAGGCCCGCCGGTAGTTCTCCCGTTTTTTCAGGATGGTCATCCAGCTCAGCCCGGCCTGGGCTCCTTCCAGAATCAGCATTTCAAAGAGATGCCGGTCGTCATGGGCTGGCACACCCCACTGGTTATCGTGATAGGCAATATAAAGCGGGTCGCTGCCGCACCATGCGCATCGGTTCTTCATTTCTCATCCTGTTGTGATTGCTGCTGCGTAAAAAAGCTTTTCTTGTTCAGCCACTTCTTGCCAGCGCCGCCCTGATCTTGGCCGCCAGATCCGCCCCTCCTTACTGGAACTGCCCAAGATATTGCCTGAAATCCTCACCGTATCGCCGGTCAAAATCCGCCAGCTTTTCCTCATAGTCCCACTGCGCACTCGCTTTCCTGCTGCTTTGCAGGAAGGCCGCGCATGATGAACTGGCCACAGCACGTCCAGGGGCCTGATCCGCGCACGGGGCTGCGGCTTTTGCTTCTGCCACGTCCGCCCAGAGCGGATCACCCGGCAAAAAACTGTACTGGAGACTGTACCGCGCAAGCCTTACCACATCATCATAGCTCAAGCCATACTTGATGATGGCGTAAAGCCACTCCGTCGTGTAATCGGCGTGGGAGACGCCCGCGTCGTCCGTTGACAGCGCAACCGGGAGGCCATATGTCCGGTAATACTCCGGGAAGGGATGTTCGTCGCCGGTAACGCCCAGGATCTGGGCGTTGCTGGTGAAGAGGATCTCCACCAGGGTATCGCTGCTTTTCATCAGGTTCACGACTTCGGCCTGCTGGCCGTCAGTCAGATAGGCAAAGGAGATGCCGTGGCCCAGCCGTTTCGCGCCCGCCGCAATGGAACCGGCAAGGTGATCCCGGAGGGCGGGATTTCCCGCTCCCACAAAACAGGGGGTGATTTCTCCGCCGTGCAGGGCGATGTTCACCTTGGGGAAAATGTTGTGGCCAAAACGGAAAAACTGCATCTCCGTAGTGAAGTTCCGCATGGACACGGGCAGGTCCTCGCCGCTGACCAGATTGACTCCCACCACGCGGGGGTCGCTGTCGGCCAGGGCAAAGGAGAAAATCGTCTGGGCGAAAATCTTTGCCAGATCCACCTTCCCGTCCATGGCCGCGTTGCGGTTGGCCGCCGCGAGGAAATTGCAGGAAACGCCGCAGGCCGGATCCTGGGCGGATGCGCCGCAGCCGAGGATTGCCTGCATCTGCTGGACGCTGGAGGTAATGTCGCCCTGGGCGGCGGCCACGGCGTTTTGCAGCCCGGCGCTCTGCAGCAGGGCAAACATGGCGGGGTAATTTCCGCTATCAGCATAGGCGGCAGGATCGGGATACCTCTGCCGCAGCTGGCCAGCCAGCATGCTGACGGCATCAAACTGCAAGGATACCATTGTCTCGACATAGGAGACTGAGTCCGCCTGGGCCTGCTGCAACATTTTAGCCAGCATCTTCCCCTTGGCCCCTTCTGCACCGGACACCGTTCCAAACCTGCCGAAGGCTGCAAAAAATTGATCATGTCCCGCCTGGATGTCGGCATAGCTGAACTGATACATCGACAGCGATCGAATCAGCTTCTGCCGGTCCAGGTCGCTCAGCCGGGACAATGGCCGATCGCCTGGGCTGCAGTTGCCGGACTCGCCCTGATAAGATTTAATGGCATATTGGGCCGGATCATCGGCGGCAGGACCGTAACAGTCGCCGTCCTCGCTCCCCATGCCGATATAATCCTCGGGCATAATCGCCCCGGAAAGATGGTTATGGATATCGCCCCCCTTGGGAAATTGCCTGATCACCTGCACGAATTCCGGCCTCGCCGTATTGATGAGGTCAAAGTATTCGGTTACGGCGCCATTGGGCTGGGAGCAGGTCCCGGTCGAGGCAGCCAATTGCCGGTTGCCCTCGGTTGCCGGGCCAGCGCAGCCCTGGAGAACAGCAACAATCAACAGGGAAAACACCACCAGGATTTTGCCCGATAATTTACCTCGATCCGCCATAATCTCTCCTCCCACGTTTACGGCACGACGGTTTTTTTTGGCTGCCGAACCGGGCTTTCCGGTTCGAAATAATTCCCCACGGATTTCGCCGAAGATCCATAAGAGATAAATCCTTTGACAAAGCTCCGTTCTGCCAGTGGATGACCTGATACGGCGAGCTCAGGGTTATTTTCGCTTCAGGCCGGATTTTTCCTGCACCTTATCCCCCGATACAGAACCGCTTACATGGCAAATCCATGCAGCAATGCCTATTTTATCCTCCTCACGGTCCGGAAAGTCAATCCAAAAAAAATACGGCCTTGACCAGGCCCGGCCCAGTCCTCCGCGCAATTCATCAGCAGAGGCAGGCAGACTTGCGGGCCTGGCAGCTTACAGCTTGCCAGCTTTACCCTGAGCTGATAAAGTAAAATTCATATTTTCGGGTAAATATGATTGCATTGATTAGAGTTATTTCATGTTTTCGTAACCTTGGCCAGTGCCGCCGGATGATGAACGAGCGGGAATGGGATTTGCTCAAGTGAAGAAATGGCGCATCAGGGATATCATCGATCTGGAATACTTCTTTTACCAGGATACCCTTTCTCAATCTGCAGAGAATAAGCACTCTCTGCAGGAACGGGACCGCAAGATCTTCCTTGACTCTGTCATGCCCGCGGTCAAGAAAGACGAAAGCCCTGACCGGCAATTCATCATCAAGACCTGGCTGAACCGGAGACGGGAGGCGGGAAAAAAACAGACCGCTATTCTGCCCGGCGAAGGGGTGGAAAGCCTCTTCGCAACATTGCGCTTTATTTTTCTGATGGCAGGCCTGGTGTTCGGCGCAGGTTCAGGGGCCTCTTTTCTCAGCTACACCGGCGCCAGCCCGGTAAACGTCCTGGTCTATCTCTCTGTTTTTGTCATTTTTCAGCTTTTTCTGCTGCTGCTTCTGTTTGTTCTTTCCACCTACCGGCTGTACCGGCGATCGCCTCTCGTCTCCTCGCCGCTGTACTTGCTCATCAGCAGATTCATGCTCAGGATGCTGCTCTCGGCCAGAAACCGGGTGGCGAAAAAAATGTCGGCGGACCAGCGTCTGCAGCTGGAATCCGTTTTTGGTGCCATGGTCAGCAAAACCCGCAGCTATGGCATGCTCTTTTTCCTGCCGGTCTTTCTTGTCACCCAGCTCTTTGCCCTGGGCTGCAACCTTGGTCTGCTCAGCGCAACCTTATTTAAGGTGGTGACTGCCGACATCGCCTTTGGCTGGCAATCCACCATCCAGCTGAGCCCGGCAGCACTGCACGCCCTGGTGCAAAAAATCGCCTTGCCCTGGTCCTGGGCCGTGCCGGGTGATGCGGCCTTTCCCACCCTTGCCCAGATTGAAGGCAGCCGTATTATCCTTAAAGAAGGCATCTACCATCTGTCCACCCCGAACCTGGTATCCTGGTGGCCCTTTCTCTGTCTGGCCGTGCTGTTTTACGGACTGCTGCCCCGGCTTGTTCTTTTTCTGGGGGCCGCTTACGCCCAGCGCAAATATCTGGGCTCGCTTGATTTCAGACAGGGGAACTTTGAACAGCTGCTGCAGCGCATGACCACCCCCGTGGTGACCACCCGCGGTAAGACCGCGGATGATGCTGGGGAAGCGGCAAAGGAACCCGAACCGGCGCCCCTTACCCCGGAACAATCCGCAGCGGAGGGCAAGATCACTGCCGGCAAGAATCTGCTGGTCATGATTCCGGATGAGATCTATGATGCCTGTTCGCCGGAAGAAATCCAGTCCGTGGTGGACAGGGGATCAACCTATGCCATAGAGGAAATCATCCGCATCAATCAGGATTACGCAGCGGACAGGCAGCTGCTTGCCGGCATGGGCAACCGTCCCCGGATGGGGCAAACGGATATCCTGATCATCCAGGAGGCGTGGCAACCGCCCATCATGGAATATACCGACTTTATCAAACAGCTGCGCCAGGCCGTGGGCCATGGCCCCTGTATCAGGATCGGGCTGATCGGCAAGCCCCGGCCGGAAACAGTATTTACCCCGGTGAAAGATGAAAACATGAAAATCTGGACCCAGAAAATCACCGCCATGGGCGATCCCGGCATCTACGTGGAAGGACTGGTAACCCATGCGGCCTGATACGGTTCCGGAATTCGCCATTGTCGGCCACCCCAATGAGGGGAAATCCTCCGTGCTCTCCACCCTGGCCGAGGATGACAGTGTCCGGGTAAGCGCCACCCCCGGTGAAACCGTGATGTGTCAGCCGTTTCCGGTGATCATTGACGGCCGGGAGATCATCCGTTTCGTCGATACGCCGGGCTTTCAGCATCCCAGGGAGATCCTGCATCAGCTCCAAAACCTCCCGGCGGAGACGGGCAATATCATTACCGCCTTCCGGGAAAAGAACGCCGGTAATCCCGAGTTCAGGCAGGACATGGAACTGCTGCTCCCCCTGACCCAGGGCGCCGGGATTATTTATGTGGTGGACGGCTCCAGGCCGGTGCGCAGCGTCGACCGGGCGGAAATGGAAATTCTCCGGCTCACCGGCCTGCCCCGCATGGCCATCTTAAACAGCAAGGATCCTGACACCGATTACCTCGACCAGTGGAAAGAGGAATTCCGCAAAACATTCAATGTTTTCCGGGTGTTTAACGCACACCGGGCCACCTATGCGGAACGCATCGCCCTGCTGGAGAGCCTGAAGCATATTGACCAGGACCGGCAGGCCACCCTGGACACGGTCATCTCAGCCTTCAAGACAGACTGGGCCCAGCGCAACCTGTCCTGTGCCGGGATCATTACCGACATGCTGGCGGAATGCCTGTCTTATACCATTGTCAAAAATCTTAGCGACGCTGCCGACGAAAATCGCCTGCAGGTTGACATGCGGCAAGCCTACGAAAAAAATATCAGGAAGATCGAATCCCGGGCTTACCTGCAGATCAGGAGCCTGTTTAAACACAACATTTTCAACTATGATCTGCCCCCCCAGTCCATGCTGCATGAAGATCTGTTCAGTGACAGCACCTGGAAATTTCTCGGCCTGAGCCGTAATCAGCAGATCGCCGTGGCGGGCCTCGGCGGGGCCGGCATCGCAGCAGCTCTGGATGCGGCAACTTTAGGCAGCAGTTTCGGGCTGTTTTCCGTGCTGGGGGGTCTGGCCGGCGCCACCTGGGCGGCATTGGGCGGCAAGGCCCTGGCCGAGACCAAGGTGCTGGGCATCCCTTTAGGCGAGCGGGAAATGCAGATCGGCCCGGTAAAAAACATCCAGTTCCTCTATATCCTGCTGGACCGCAGCCTGATCTATTATTCCCACATCATCAACTGGGCCCATGGCCGCAGAGACTACGAGGCCGGCCGGGAACAGCGCAAGACCGAACCTGCCCGCCTCGGCTATACCGCCCACTGGAGTTCCGGCGCCCTCAGCACCTGCAATGCCTTCTTCACGGAAGTAACCAAAGGTGAGAGCGGCCGGGGAACGGCTGCCGAGCAGCAGCTGAAAAATATGCTCACCCAGCAGCTGCAGAAGATCTCCAACAGCGAACATGTGGGCAGGATCTGATTTTCCCCAACGCTCGCAAAGCGCCCCCCAAATCCTGGACGGAGAAGAGAACTCCTGGCCAGTTCAGTGCGCCTCTTCTTTAAGAAACGCCGGCATGATCTTGTTGATGAAGTAGAACAGAACAAAGGGGGTGATGATGACCAGCAACGCGCCAAACAGACCCTCTTTAAAGGTTTCGATATTGTGGGGAATGATCGGCAGATGGTAATCCATGAACCCGGCGAAACTGAGTGAAAATGCCTGGCCGCCGATGACCACGTTCCAGCGCATCATGAAGACGCCGAACAGCACCAGGCAGGAGGCGGCAGCGGTGCGGCGCACCGTGCGGCCCGGCAGGATCATCATCACGAACGGCAGGAGATTGCCGATGCCGTACTGGAGAATGAAGATCTTGGTGAAATCCCGCTCCATGATGACCTGGCGCAGGATGTCCCAGGATTTGACCTGGGTGTAGCCGCGGAAGATCAGGTCAAGGATCTCCAGGCTGATGGCGGCAATCATGAAGTAGAGCAGGTAGTTGGAGACCAGCATGACCTCCTGCCGCGTGGCTTCCTGCAGCCCCTCAACCGCAGGGGCACCGCCGGCCCCGGCCGGGCGGGCAGTCATTTCCCGCCTGGCCCGTAACCTGCGGATCGCCTGGATCACCACATAGCTGAGGATGCACAGGGCAATACCCGAAACAATGGCCGAGCAGATAAAGATAACCGGCATCAGCGGCGTCATCCACAGGGCGTTGGCCTTCACCGAACCGAAGATGAAGCCGGCATAGCCGTGCAGGAAGCAGGCAACGGGAATGCCGATGGCCGCCATGATCTTGCAGGCCTGGTGATCCTTGTCCAGCGCCGCAGGGCTGATGTCCATGGCGCCCAGGGTGAGAATCTTGAAGAACAGCAGGCGGAAACCGGCAAAACCACTGCGTTCCTTTCTGGCGGCCAACTCCCGCACCGTCAGGACGAAATGGCGGCGATAGACAAACCAGAGTTCGCTTGCGACAATCGAGCCATAGGTGAGAAAGACAATGCCAAAGGCTGAAATCGCTGAAGTGAAATGGGGCGTCATCAGTACATTGATCCCCCGCAGGGGCTGCTGCAGGTGCAGCAGCAACGGCATCATCGCCACCGGCAGCAGGGCAAAGGAGAAGACCAGGGAAAAACGGGCGATATCTCTCAGGCGCTGCACCCCGAAGACGTGATAGAGGGAGGAGAGGACAAAGGCCCCGGCCACCAGACCGGTCATAAAGGGATACATGACGATCTGAATCGACCAGTAAATATATTCGTTGGGCAGGACAAAGAGCTCCTTGGTGGTCCAGGCTTCCCCGGGGACGGCCATTGCCTGCTGTGCCAGCTGTTCAATCATGGTTAGCGCACCTCCGCGGTAAGACCGATATAGAAGGCCTGCGGCCTGGTGCCGAATTCTTCCTTAAGGATCCCCACCCGCTCACTCAGGATGAGCCGGGTAACCGGATCGTTGCTGTCCTGGATGTTGCAGATCTTGCGGGCCCCGAAAGGGCAGGCCTCGACGCAGGCTGGCGGCAGACCCTTGGTGATGCGGTGATAACACAGGGTGCACTTGTCGGCCACCTTGTAGACCGGGTGAAAGTAGCGGGCGCCGTAGGGGCAGGCCATGATGCAGTAGCCGCAGCCGATGCACCAGGAGCGGTCCACCAGCACCACCCCCTCGTCGTTCTTGTAGGTGGCGCCCACCGGGCAGACCTGGGTGCAGGGTGGGGTATCGCAATGGTTGCACAACTTGGGCACGAAAAAGGCCTTGCCGACGTTGTCCGGCTCGATTTCCTTGAATTCTCCCAGGCCCATGTCGATGCGGGGCTCGGGGAATCCCTGCAGCGCGCCGTCCGGGCTGTCCACGTACTGATGGCCATCCCTGGTGTAGACATAGCGCTCCACCCAGGTGCGGGTGACCTTGGCCTCCAGCGGCACGTCGTTTTCGAGCTTGCAGGCCTTGACGCAAAAACCGCAGCCCACGCATTTATAGGTATCCACCAGAAAGGCCCAGTGGATGCCGGGGTTTACGGCCAGCACTTCGCACGGGTCAAAAAATTCCAGGGACGACAGGGGGACTGCGGCGCCGGCGATGACGACGATGGTGCCTTTGAGAAAATCCCGCCTGTTCATCGTTGCATGTCCTCCAGTCTCGGGTTGTGCGGATTATGGCATTCAACGCACTCGCTGCCGGGGTTATGCTCCTTGGCATCGATGCCGGGGATGCGTTTGCGGTCACTGGTGATGTAGGAGAGGCTGGTGTGGCAGCGCAGGCAGAGATCCCGGCCGCGGTCGACCGGCAACGTCTCCGGATCATCGGGATGGTTGCGGGCCGGCCCGTGGCAATCCTCGCAGGCAATGATGCCGTGCAGTTCTTTGGTCCGGCCGGCAACCTCCTCCGCATGGCACTCACGGCAGGACTCGTGCATCTGCTGACCGCCGGTGTTTTGGTACCTGACGGGCATATTCTTCCATTGTTCTTCATCGGCCTGGCGATGGTAGCTGTACATGAAGCCGTACTTGCCCGATCCGAAATCCTTCGGCACATAAAAGTAGCGAAACAGCAGAATTGCGGCAACAAGCGCGAGCGCCACAGAGAGCGGCCGCCAGACGTGATTTTTCACAAACCATTCCCCTTTGCGCAAATTGATAAATGGTTGTTCACCGCAGGACAAAAAATACCTAACAAAACTTTTGCTGTTTTGCGAAACTTTGTCAATGAGAAAGAAATGAAGCGCCCAGAATAAGGAAAAGCCCGGACCTGTTGGGTCATGATCTGTCGGGTTTCTGTGCTGCTTTGGTCAGATTGGATGAGGATTTAAAGGAAGCAACCAGGCTGGGCCGCTATGGATAACACTCAGGCAAAAACATCTTTTCCCCCATCGCCTCACGGCTCATAGAGCCGGGCCATTGCCGCCGAGTACTTCCCCGCCGGTTCTTCATAGATAAAAAAAGGCGGCAGGATGACCAGTTCCTCACCGCCGTTTTTCATGGCCTCCACCAGCACCAGCTTACCTTCACTGCCCGGATAGCTGTGGATGATCTGCAGCCGCTTGGGTTCAAGGGCGGCCGCTTTCAGGCCGGTCAGCAGCACGGCGGCCCGGTTGGCCGGGTAGATGAGGGCGGTGCGGCCACGGTTTTTCAGGCTGTAGGAGATGGCCCGGATGATATCACCAAGCTCGGCCTCGATTTCGTGGCGGCACACCGCCTGTTCATCCTGAGGATTTACCCTGCCCGTGGCAAGCTTGCCGTAGGGCGGGTTGCACGCCACCCAGTCAAAGGATTCGGGCGGGAAAAGGGAGTTCATCTGGCGCAGGTCGCCCTGCACCAGGCTGATGCGGTCGTGGAGATGATTGCGCTCGATGTTAGAGGAGATGAGCTCGGCCAGCCGGGGCTGCAGCTCAAGGGCGGTGATGCTCACCTGGGGCCGGCGAAAGCTCGCAATCAGCGAGATCACCCCGCAGCCCGCGCCCAGGTCCAGAATACGCTCTCCCGGCCGGGGCCGGAGAAAATGGGCCAGCAGCACGGCATCCACGGAAAAGCGGTAGCCGTCCGTGTGCTGCGCGCAGTGGAGCCGTCCGGAAAAAAGGGTGTCCTCGGTGATCTGCGGGCACATGGCCATCCGGCGGGCAGGCCGTGGGCTAGGCCACGGTTTCGTCCGCCACCAGCCGGTTGATCAGCAGCCCGGTCAGGATCTTGGGATAAAAATAGGTGGATTTATGGGGCATGATCAGGTTTTCATCGGCGATTTTTTTGACCTGGGCCACCGGGGTGTGGTTCATCAAAAAAAGAACGGGGCTCCGGCCGCCGTTTTCGGCCGCGACCTTCACCGCCTGGTCCAGGGCGTCATCCGGATCGCTGTAATAGGCAATCAGCCCTTCGCTATCGCAGCGCTCATGGGAGAGCCCCAGCAGCCGCTCCACCACCAGCTCGGACAATACCACCACGTCAAGCTCCTGCAGGGCGGGCGCCAGCTCGTGGCCAACCGCCCCGGCCATCACCCCCGTTTTGAGCGATAGCAGAAAACAGCGGTCCGCCTTGGGCTCATACATGCCGAACACGGTCTGCTGCCCCGGCTTTTCTTCCATGCGGCCCAGCACCTGCTCAATGAGGGTTTCCCGGCTGCCGCCGCCCACTTCCTCGATGTCGAAGTAAGCCCCCATGCGGGCGACCAGCTCGTCTGCGCCGCTATTTCCCGGCAGATAGACCAGCCGGTGGGTGGGCAGCACGGACAGGCCGGGGTCCTCCATGGGACAGAGATACATCATGACATGGTTGTAAGGGCTGTTTTCCGCCACGCTGCCCTGCCTTTTCACCATCAGCTCCCGCAGCTGCAGGGCCGTGGTATAGCGGTGATGGCCGTCGGCGATATAGAGAGACTTGTCCCGGAAGGCGGCGCTGATCCCGGCCAGCACCTGCCGGTCGGTTACCGCCCACAGGGTATGCCGGCAGCCGTCCTGGTCCTCCACCGAGTACAGCGACTCCGGCGGGCAGCCCCCTTCAAGGGCCGCCATGATCTCGCCGTTCCCGTCGGCATAGAGGGAGAAGACCTGGCTGAACTGGGCCTGGCAGGTGTCAATCAGTTTCAACCGGTCATCGGTGACACTGCGAAAGGTCTTTTCATGGGGCTTGACAATGCCCTGGTCGAATTCCGCCAGACCCACCAGACAGACCAGCCCCTTGCGGGTGAAGATGCGGCCGTTGGGCAGATGGTAGCGGATATGGTAAAGATAGATTGCCGGCTCCCTGTCGCGGATGAGGACGCACTCCTGCTGCCAGCGGTCAAACAGCATCTTCGCCCCCTCGTATCTCCCCGCCGCAGGGGCCACCCCGGCATGCTTGGTGAGATCAAGCTGGATCATATTGTAAGGGTTCTTGGCCAGCAGGGCGGCCTGGGCCTTTTCATCAATCACATCGTAGGGGGGGGTAACCACATCTTCCAGACGGTCTATCTTTTCCGGGTTGTAACGCAGACCGCGGAAGGGCACAATCTTTGCCATAAAACAAATTCTCCTTCAAGCAGAATAAGCCTTTGTAAAAAACTCAACTTTCTGACTTGATCTATTTTGTCGAAATAACGGTATTTTTTTGTGACATAGTTGCCGCTCTGATCTCCGTCATGGGAATTCAGCAGACAGGAGACAGAATTCAGAACGATTGATTTTATAAGGAGCAGTAACGAAATTGAAAAAATGGCCATGTTATTCCGTAACGGCTCCTCCGTATTTTATCTTTGCGTATCGCCCATTTTGCGTTTAAAGTGCAATAGCATATTTTTTTTTGAAAGTCTACCTTGCACTGACCGAATTCCAGCAGACTTTCACCTTGCTTTATCCGCCTCTCAGGGCTCAGCAATCTGCCGCAAACGTCTCCCCGCCTGTCTCGTAACGGGATGATCGTGCCTTGCCGCCGCATTGCCGGAGACCCACAAGCGCATCATACAACTAAAAGGCGATACCACCCGGTAAGCGCTCAAACAATACCAGGAGAACCAGACATGATCGATGTTTTCATCAAGACCCATTTTTCCGCCGGACACCACCTGCGCAACTATCCCGGCAACTGCGAAAAACCCCACGGCCACAACTGGAATGTGCAGGTCACCGTGCGGGCCGCGGAGCTCGACGAACTCGGCATGGGCATTGATTTCCGCACCCTGAAGAACGCGGTCAATATCGTCATTGATGAGCTGGACCACCGGGATCTCAACGAGCATCCCGCCTTCCTGGACAAAAATCCCTCATCGGAGAACATCGCCGCCTATATTTTCCATGCCCTGGAAAAGGATCTCTCCACCGAACGTTACCATCTGCATGCCGTCATGGTGGGTGAGACGGACAATACCGGGGTGATTTACCGTGGCAAAACTCAGGCCTGATTGCATTGCGGAACCGCTGCAGGTTTCCGAACTCTTTTACTCCATCCAGGGGGAGTCGACCTTTGCCGGCTATCCCTGCGCCTTTATCCGGCTGGCAGGCTGCAATCTGCGCTGCTCGTACTGCGACGCACGCTATACCTATGAAGAAAAACATCGCCTGATGGCGGTGGAGCAGCTGCTCGCCTTCACCCGGCAGCATCCGGCCGCCCTGGTGCAGATAACCGGCGGCGAGCCCCTGGTGCAGGAACAGGTCTACTTTCTGCTGGAAGAGCTCATGTGGGAAGAAAGACTGGTGCTGCTGGAAACCAACGGCAGCATCAGCCTGCGCCGGGTGCCGCCGAAGGTGGTGAAAATCATGGACCTCAAATGCCCTGACAGCGGCATGTCCGACCAGATGGATCTGGCCAACTTCAAGCTGCTGACCCCGGCCGATGAGCTGAAATGCGTCATCAGCTCACGCCGGGATTACGACTGGGCGGTAGCCATGCTGCGCACCCATATCCCGGCCCTGGCCGATCCGTCCGCCATCAGAAACCGGGTTAAGATCCTGTTTTCGCCGGTGACGGAAAAGCTTGCCCCGGCCCAGCTTGCCCAATGGCTGCTGGACGACGGGCTGCAGGTGCGCCTGCAGCTCCAGCTGCACCGGACCCTGTGGCCGGACAAAACCAGGGCCTTCTGAAAAACCCGTAACCTCTTACGGGGTAAACAGCCCTAAAAATACTGTTATTTCAGATTGTTGCCTGAGAATGATTTTGGTAAAAATCTAAGAAATTATAATCACCACATGGAGTAAGACTTTTCCTGCAGACTCGTTGGGCGCCTGATAATCGAACGAAAGGAGTTTAGCGATGCGAACTTACGCACAGAAACCGAAAGCCTCTCAACAGACTCCGGCAGCCAGGGGTACGATACCCGAGCGGATACACTTCGGGCAGGGCCTTGAGGTGGACAAGATCCTGAACCTGCAGAGAACGATCGGAAATCAAGCCGTGCTGCAGCTGCTCAAGACTAAGCCTGATGGCCTTGAAGAGAGCTTGAACACTACGAGTGCAACATCTCATGCCGGCTTGGATTTCAGCCGGATACCAGCGCACGCCGAGACGCCGAAAGGCCTGCCGGTTGACGCCGGGGCACCGGCGCATTACAGGCAAGGACGAGGTGGGAATTTGGCTGGCAGCCGTATTCGCACCGGTGAGCACACCGAGGCCTCCACCGAGGCGATGGCTGCCGAAGCCTACGCTGAAGAAAGTGACCACGACGACAACGAGCTCCACCGCCAGGCGGCAGGACCGGGACCCGTGGCCGCGCCGGAGATCGTGCACGAGGTGCTCCGCACCCAAGGCCGGCCCCTGCCGGCCGACGTGCGACACGACTTAGGAGCGCAGCTGGGCCACGACTTCGCGGACGTGCGCGTCCACACCGGCGAACTTGCCGGTGCGTCCGCGGAGGCGGTCGCCGCCCAGGCCTACACGGTGGGCCGGCACATCGTCTTCGCGCCGGGCCGCTTCGACCCGGGGTCGGCCCAGGGCCGGCGACTGCTTGCACACGAGCTGACCCACGCGGCGAGTCACCCGCCGGGGGCGCCGACACCTTCCGGCGACCTCAGGATCAGCACACTCGCCGAGGCAGCCGAACGGCACGCCGTCGCCGTTTCGGCAGGGTTAGCCGCCCCGGCCGTGCCCCCAGCCGCACCACCCGGTCTCTTTCGGGAGCCCGCTGGTCTTGTCGCCCTCACCGGTGTCACCGTCAACCACGACCGGGTGACGGTACCTCCGGTCGCCGGGCTGTCGTTTTCGGCCACCAAGACTCCGGCGAACGCGTCGGGCGTGACGCTCTCTGTCGCCGGCGACAACGCCACCATTGCGGCCGGGACGACGGTCGACAACACCACCGGCGCGATCACGGTGGCGGCCGGTCAAACAGGCGGCAGCGCCCACGTCGAGGCCACCCAGAACGCCACGGCGCCAGATGGTTCCACTCTCGTCAGCACCTCTCCGGCAACGGCCCCGTTCAACTTCACCGCCATCCCGTCGGGAATTACCAGCACGAGCGCGTCCCCCGCCGGCTCCGCCAATATGTACGGCGGGGAATTCACCCACACGTTCACCTCTCCGGCGGGCGGGCAGACCGCGCTGGAACGATCCCACGTCAACGAGCAGTTCGCGGCCGCGAGTGGCACGACGCTCACCATCACGGGAACGCTCGGCACCTTGACGATCACCGTCAACGACCCAAGCTCGGCAGCCGCCGGCTGGGACCTGGACTCTTCCGGGACAATGGCCGGTCCGGACCACGTGGCGTGGGGCCACACCATCGACGCCCGCCCGTTTGTCGTCAACGCCTCCCACCCGTCGCCCAACCCCGGGCTGCCGCAGGCCCTGACCGCTACCCAGAACTTCCGGAACCTGACCTTCCCGAGCCAGGCATACGGCGCCACAGCAGTCGCCTCAACGACGCACCGGCGGGCCATCGAGGACCGCAGCAACCAGCTGAAGGCGGTCACCAGCGCCAATGCCGCCGGCATCAACCAGGAGATAGTCGAGGACTACGCGGGGCCGACGGTGTTCCGCCGGTGCCGCGCCACTCCGGCCTCCATCCCCGTGGCGGAACCCGCCCCCCCGGGAGGGACGGCCCCCGCTGCGACGACCTCGACGATCACCGTCGATGCCGAGGGGCAGCAGGCGACCCCCACATTCAGCATCCGTCCGCCCGACCTCGGCTGCACGATCACGTCCGGCGGCGTACTCACCCCCGGCACGCTCCCCGGTACGGTCACCGTCCGCGCTGGGGACACCGCGAACTTCGACGAGACGACCGTGACCCTGACGCCGCGGCCCGCCGCGCCGCCCCCGAGCCCGAACCCCAACCCGACGCCCTGACCATGGCCAAATCGTAAACTACGAGGGCTACATTCTCGGGCGTACGGAATCCTGCGGCGATACTGATCTTCCTACTACCCTGTGACGCATATTCAGGGCTGTCAAATTGCATGAAATTTTAATGGCGCTTCCAGGCGAATGGCTCAGGAATAGTCTTCAGTTCTGGAAATGGGTCAAACATTAACCTTCCCAATTCACATCTCAATTCTACTGCTCGCCTTTCAGATCCACACGTCACAATTCCCTTGCAAATTATTGAATCTAATAGAATAGTGTAAGTGATTTGAAATTATCGTGACTATAAAAAATAGATCTGTCCCCTTTTTTGAGTCCGTTGTCGATGAGGTGGTTCAGGGTGAATTCGAAGGTGCCGGGCTGGATCTGTTTGGAAAACATCACCGGGATGAGCTGACCTTGGGCATAGGAATAAGGTTTATATTTTGCCACTGCAATACCTCGTGCTGAAGTTAAGCGGTCTTACTCCTTTAGTCTGTTGTAAAACTACAATAAAACAGCCCGAAATGCCCGTATTTTATCAATCTTTTTACCTTTTTCTACAGGCTCAACGTTCGAGCGGGACTGCCGCGAAGCAGCCCGCGTCAGCCCCTCAACTTAACGTTATGTCAACGTAGATACAACAAAATGTCTCTAATATTTCGTCGTATAATATCCTCTATCGTCAACGGAACACTAATTTTCTTTTTTCTATGTTTAGTGTCTACTGCTATTGCTATAGTATTTTGGTTTTATCCAGTTAAATCCAGTATAGATTTAAGTATTTTTTATTTAATATTTGCTTTTTCATATACAATGATAGGTAGTCTTGGTATTAGTTCACTTCCAAGAATTGGATCCATTTTAACCGGTATCAAAATAAATAAAATTGGAACACAAAATAACAAATCATTAAGTATATTCTCAAGAACCATTCTATTTTACTTGTTGCCAGTAGCTTCCTTGACCATGGCACAATTCCTATTTTTTATACTAGCTGGCCATGATAAGGCAAAAAATATCTTTCTTTTTGTTCCATCAGCTTTTATCTCTATGATTGTATTGCTTGCTTTGCCAATTTCAATAGTTATTGGTAAAGGTCGTCAAGGGATACATGACTATTTAACAGGAATAATAATATGTAGAAAAAATGAGAAATATGATCATATAACCACTCAAAAAAATATTATTAAAAAAACATTAATCGTTGCAAGTATCTTATCTGCAATTATCATTTTTGTTTTGCTTAAGTTGATATTTCATTTCAATTACCAAAATACTATATTGCGCATGGCAACATCTAACGAAGACAAAGGGCAGTATTTTGAAGAAATAAAAAATATTGACTCTGTTATGCCAAATACACCTATAGATATTAGATCATATGAATTATCCGACGGAATAATGTGGTGGGTTGATCTTACTCCTGATGTTGAAAAGAGAATAAATTATAATAGATCAATAGGATTAACTCAACTAAACGTATTAGACTTATTAGGATATGGCATTAATATTAATAAAACACGAAATTCAATAGATTTGATTAATATAGATCGTAACAAATCAAAAGAAATATCACCTGGTGCCAACAAATTGGAAGTATCTTTTTTTGTTGATACCGGAGCATTTTATTACGAAGAAATAAAAAATAAAATTTATAAATCTTTTAAGAATAGCTTGCTAGAGATAGCATCTAAGTATGATATTGAAATAATACAATTAAGGTTCATAAGGCTAATGAAAATAGGCTATATATCTATAGGGTTCTGCGATGAACGATATATAACTAGCGATGGTAAAATGTGGCGAGACAACAATATGCTATCTTTGCCAATCATTTTAACTATTGATAATAGGATAACACGTAAAGGTCTACTTATTATTGGTGCAGATTTAAGCTGACAAGATCAAACACATAACAAGGCTCCTTCACCTGACGCCGATAACGTCTGGTTGCCTGACAGGTTAAGCTTTTTGGCGGCGCAGGTGAGGAGCGACGTTCATACATTAAAAATTGCCACATCAAATATCTGAATATTCCAAATAGTTCACGACGTTATATTACTACTGTCAACCTCACCCCCCGCAGACGTCGACCAGTTCGCCGAGTTTTTTAATGCCCGCACCCCACCGCTCGTGCCAGGGATGGCCGCAGCTGATGCGGATGCAGTTGGCGTAGCGGTCCGTACTGGTGCAGATGAGGCCGGGAATGATGAAGATGCCGTTTGTTCTGGCCTCATAAAAAAGCTTAAGCCCGTCAACCCCTTCCGGCAGTTCCACCCACAGCACATAGCCGCCCCGGGGCGAGGATATCCTGGTGCCCGGCGGGAACTCCCGGCTGATGGCCAGCGCCATGTTGCCGGTCTGATTCATCAGGGCATGGCGCAGCCGGCGCAGATGCCGCTCGTAGCCGCCATGGTGCAGATAATCGGCCACAATCAGCTGATTGAATTTCGACGAGGCGATGACGGTATTGAACTTGAGCCGTTTCACCTTTTTCAGGAACCTGCCGGGCAGGGTCCAGCCCACCCGCAGATCCGGGGCCAGGGTCTTGGAAAAGGAGGAGCAGTAGAGCACCAGGCCCTTTTCATCAAATGATTTCAGGGTGCGCGGCCGGGAAGGGCCGAAATAGAGATCCCCGTAAATGTCATCCTCGATGATGGGGATGTCCCTGGCGGCCAGGAGTTCGACCAGCTCTTTTTTAGCGGCAACCGGCATCGCAAAGCCCAGGGGATTCTGAAAACTGGGGCAGACCAGGCAGGCCTTCACGGCATGGCGGTTAACGGCCTCACGCACCAGGTCGAGGTCCAGCCCCTTTTCCGGGTCGGTGGGCACCTCGAACGCCAGCATGTTCAGATCCTCGATCAGTTGCAGATAACAGGTAAAGGTGGGCGACTCGACCAGGATGGTGTCACCGGGTTTGGCCACGGCCCGCAGACAGAGATGAATTACGGCCACCCAACCGGCGCTCACCAGATATACGGGGCCGGAAAAACTGCTGCTGGCCCTGATGGTCATCGCCCTGTTATTTATCGCGCTGGCCACCGTCCTCCCGCTGGCCGGCCGGGATGCCGCGTCGTATGATCCCGCGGTGTCGGAAAGAAAATTCCCCAACCCGCAGCTCAGGGTCTTATAACAGGGAGCTTGCCATGGAGTGCTATGTTGATGTGGTGTGGCTGGAGAAGGAGCTGGCGTAAAGGAGGCGGGCAGCAAGGGGGGCCGCTATCAGGCACCGGCCAGGGCGCCGGCGGCCACCGAGCCAAACAGCTGCCGCGGGTTCTTGTTGGCCTTGAGCACCGTCTGCAGGGCGGCGTAGCGGAAAAAGGCCTGGGCCCACTTGTCCAGCATGTCCTGGTCTGCCCAGTAGAGCAGCTTCCTCTCCCCCCAGTCCTCGATCTTATCCATCAGATCCTCGTTTTCCGCCGCGCGGGCCATGACCATGTCCACATAGTCATTTACGTCAACCGGTTCACGGTTGGCCTGCAGGCAGATGGAACGGTAACCGGCCGGATTGTTCCGTTTGATGTCGCTGACCGTGGCGCCGTAACGCTCAAGGACAAAGGCCTTCATCTCCGCCCTGGCATCCAGGGGACGCACGTCGCTGTACTTGAGCACCGCCCCGTAATGCCGGGCGAACTCGCCATTTTTCATGGCCGCGACCGGGGCCGGCAGCAGGCCGAGCGCCACGATTCGCTCAAGAAAAGGGTCGGCATCCACGTCGAAGTCGGTGGAACGCAGCAGATCAAGGTCGCGGGAGACGATTTGCCCGTCAAAATCAAGTTCGGCCAGACAGGCGATCCGGCCGATTTCCGCAAGCATAAGCAGGTTGATGCAGTCGATCCGTTCGATCTCATGCCACAGCAGCTTGTTCAACCTGCCCTGGCCGAGGCCGAGCAGATCCCGCACCGACCCTGCCGCGAACTTCCCCCAGCCCAGCAGCTGGCCCACCTTGGAGCGGCGGTCGAACTTACGGTCAAAGCTGAGCTCGCTGTTCAGGGAGGCGATCAAGGAGCGGAAATACTCACCGCTTTCGGTAAACGAACCGAGGGCCATCTGCACGGCCAGTTCCCTGCCTTTTTTCTGCTCGCCGGCCATCTGCAGGGAACGGAAGGCCCCGCGCAGCTTGCCGATGGCCTGGGCGTCCACCTTGGCCTCCAGCCTCTCCAGCAGGGCCAGGGAGGCCATGGCCGACTCCAGCAGGGCATTAACCAGCTTATCGGTTATCATCCCGGTTCACCCCCCACCTTCCCATGTTCACGTAACCCTCGCAACTCTGGCTCATAATCGAATCAGCACCACGCCGGCCACGAGCAGCAGGGCGCCGGCCAGGCGCGGCAGGCTGACCGGATGCTGGCTAAGCCCCAGCAGGCCGAAGTGGTCAAAGGCCAGGGAGGCCAGCATCTGCCCGGTGACGATCAGCGCCACCACGGTTGCTGCGCCCAGCCGCGGCAGCAGGGCAATGGCCACCACGATATAGATGGCCCCGAAAAACCCGCCGGTCCACAGCCACCAGGAGCTTCTGGCCACCGGTCCGGCGGACAGCCACGGCTCCCGCATGGCCAGCAGCACGATCAGCATGGTCAGGGTGCCGCCGAGATAGCTGATAAAGGCCGCCCAGGAGGCTGAACCCAGACAGACCCGCAGGTTGGCGTTCAGCGCCTGCTGGATGACAAAGCTCACCCCGGCCCCTATGCCCAGCAGGGCAAACCCCAGCAACTGCAGCAATTCGGGCATGTTCTTTCTCCCTGTGGCAAAGCGGTTACTGCGCCATTGAGGAGCCGTAACGAAATTAAAAAAATGAATATCTGTTCATTATCGCAAATAAAAAAAGCCTGCAAGAAAAAACACCATGACCTGTTGGGATTGTCACCCGCAAGACCTGATGGGCTGAGACGGACGGAACCGCCGGGACATTTGCCGGGAAAATCCCTTGACAGCATCCGGCATTTATCATTAATTAGACCCATATCGCGGGGGTGGCCTAGCGGGCCTGAGATTATACCCTTTGAACCTGATCCGGATCGTACCGGCGGAGGGAGCATTTCCATACCATGCTTGACCACGTCATTTCCTGTGCTGAAATGGCGTTTTTTTCTTTCAGGTCCCCTGCCGCCACCTCCCAACCCGAAACATTTACGGAGGTGCGCATGTTAAACGAAGTACAGATTTCTAAAGCCATTATCGATACTTACTGCCGGAAACTCACCGCCAACCTTGAGCTGGATGTCGCCATTGTCGGCGGCGGCCCCTCCGGCCTGGTGGCCGGCTGTTATCTTGCCCGGGCCGGCCGCAAGGTGGCGCTGTTCGAGAAGAAACTCTCCATCGGCGGCGGGGTCTGGGCCGGCGGCATGATGTTCAATGAGGTGGTGGTTCAGGAGGCGGGCAAATCCCTGCTCGAGGAATTCCAGATCCCGGCCAAAACCTTTACCGACGGCTATTACACCGTGGATTCGGTTTATCTCACCAGCAGCCTGACCAAGCGGGCCATGGATGCCGGCCTGACCATTTTTAATCTGGTGGCCATGGAGGATGTGGTCATCAAGGATGACCGGGTGGGCGGATTGGTGCTCAACTGGGGCGCGGTCGCCACCCTGGGCTGGCCGGTTGATCCCCTGGTGCTGCACAGCCGCTTTGTCATCGATGCCACCGGCCATCCGGCCAACGTCGCCGAGGTGCTGGTGCGCAAGATGGGGGTGAAACTCGATACCCAAACCGGCGGCATTGTCGGCGAGAAATCGATGAATGCGGAAAAGGGCGAGCTGCAGACGGTGGAGAACACCCGGGAGGTTTACCCCGGCCTGTTTGTCAGCGGCATGGCCGCCAACACGGTCTGCGGCGGCTACCGCATGGGGCCGGTCTTCGGCGGCATGCTGCTGTCCGGGCAAAAAGCGGCCACGGAGATTCTCAAGAAACTGGGAACAAACTCAAGGGAGTCTTAAATATGAGAATCTTCGTTCGAGATCAAGAAACAGTGAAAATGAAGATGAGCAGATCAAGGGCGCCTGCTGCCGGGTGGGATGGGCTCAGGTCAAGACGGCGTTGCCGGAGTCGTGGGAGCTGCGGCGCAGCAGCATGGCCTGCCATTTGCCTTCATTGGCGCGCCCGGCCAGCTGCCAGCCGCTCTCCAGCAGGCGGGGCAGCACGTCCCCGGCCTGCTGGCCCTGGAGACCTGAGACAATCAGCCACCCCCCAACCCGGCAGAGACGGCCGAGATCTGCCAGCAGACCATAGAGAACCGCCAGGGTGAGGTTGGCCGCGATGAGATCAAAGGGGCCGGCCAGCTCCCGCACCGGGGTATCGCTGATGGCGATGCGGCCCGACAGGTTGTTGCGCTCCACATTGCGCCGGGCCACGGCCAGGGAATCAGGGCAGATATCCACCCCCACCGTGTACCGGGCGCCGAGCCGGGCGCTGATCAGCGACAGCACGCCGGAGCCGCAGCCCACGTCGAGCACCTGGGCCGCGGCCAGCTCTGCCGCAGTACGCTCAAGCAGCGACACGGCCAGCCGGGTGCTGGGATGGGTGCCGGAGCCGAAGGCCTTGCCGCCGGCAAACCGGATTTCATGGGGCCGGCAGTTTTTTGCGGTCTGGCTGACCAGGGTGAAAGAGCCGATGGGGATGGTAACCGGGGCGTCCCCGCGAGGAGCCGCGGCACCAGCAACCAGTCTGGTCTCCACCAGTTCCGCCGGGGCGGATTTCCCCCGGCTGTTCACCGACTCCAGTTTTTCCTGCACCCAGGCCAGGCAGACATCAAACTGCACGCCGTCATGGGCCAGCAGCCCGAGCTGCCAGATGCCGTCCTTGTCATCGCAGCTGATCTCGCCCATTGCCTGCAGCTCCCGGCGCAGGAGCCGGGCGCACTGCCCGTCCGCCGTCTCGATCAGGACCAGCAGCCTGGCGTCATCGCCGGCATCCACCCACTCACGCAGTTTCATCGGCCACCACCAGCTGTTCATCAAAGACCGGGGAGGTATGGCGGAACACCACCTTGCGGAAGAAATCAATGGTATCCATGCGGCGGTTCAGCATGCGCACCTGCTCCCGCACCATGCCGGTCATGGGAATGCGGGTGATGGCCATCTTGTATTCGATATTGGAGACGTAGCGGCTGTCAAGGTACCAGGCATAGATCAGCCCCATCAGCATGCCCGGCGGGGTGAACCCTTCCGTGCCGCTGATCAGCCGAGTATAGAGCAGCTCATTGCCTGCCGCCTGGTTCATGCGCACCATGTGCAGAAAACGGGCCAGCTCTGCGGAAGAAAAATAGCAGCGCCGCGCCTCTTCCGGGGTGAGGGTGAGCCGGTAGACCTTGCCCAGCACCAGGCCTTCCTGCTCCACCGGCAGCACCTCCTTGCGGGCCGCATAGTTGCCCAGCAGCGACTGGCCCAGGGCCACCAGCACGGCGCACTCAAACATTGATCCTTCATCAACGATATCCTCCCGGACCTTGATCAGGCAGTCATGCGGGTCATAATAGGAAAAGACGCTGTCCCACCGCATGCTGCGCTGCCACTGCTCTTTTTTCACCAGGAGCAGGCCCTTGACCAGCTCAAGATGCTCAGGCAGGATATCGGTATGCCGCCAGCAGATATCCTCCAGCTGGCTTCTGATCTTGCGGTCAAGGTCCCAGCTCTGCAGCCGGCGGACAAAAAGATCCCTGCGCCGGTCCAGGGTCAGATGGTCTTTCCGGCAGGAATGTTTGATCCGGTAGGCGGCCGGCAGTTTGGCCTTGACCTCCCGGGGGATGCTGTCCCGCACCGTCCAGATGATCTTGATCGCCTTGGCCAGGGCGGCCGGGTCATGCCGCACCTTTCTCTCCTTGAGCTCCGTTTCCGAAAAAATCCGCGCCTCCACCGGGGCAAAGCCCATCTGCCAGACCTTGCCCCGGTCCAGATAGATGGGCACCTTGTCCTCCACCGCATAGCTCTGCAGGATATTGCCGGGAATGTCCTGCAGACCGACCAGCATCACCTGTTCAAAAAGATCGGCCACTCCGCCGGGGATATTGCGGTGATAGGCGTTGATCAGATCCGAGACATAGAAACGGCGGCGGGGGTCCTCCAGCACCAGATCGGTCTCCCCTTTCTGGATCCACAGGTTGGCCACCAGAATCTTCAGGGCATGGGCATTGTCCCGCACCGCCTGAACCAGGCCCGGCACCTGCAGAATGGGGATAATGCTGGTGTAGAGACTGCCCGGAGCAAAGACAATGATATCAGCCGCGCTGATGGCGTCCAGAACTTCCCGGGGGACAACCGGCTCATCGACAAACTCGACAAAAACCCGGTCAATGGCGGTATTGCGTCGGGCGGTGGCGGTCTTGTTTTCCCCGCTGACCACCACCCCGTTGCTGTACAGCACCCGCAGATGGGCCGGCGTCACGGTGCAGGGCAGCACGCCCCCCTCCCGGGCGCCGATCAATCCGGCCAGGCGGTTGATGCCGGCCAGCAGGTCCGCGGACGACACGGTGATGTCCGCGGGTATGCCCTGGTAAATCGCCGCGGCCAGCAGCAGATTGCCCAGGCAGTGCGGCCTCTCCAGCAGCTGCGCTAAGCGCAGATCGGCAAACAGGGCATCAAGCAGGGCAAAAAGTTCACCGGCCATTTTGATCGGCAGGCCGGAAAGCGACAGGCAGCCGGTCAGCAGGTCATTGACCGAGGCTGGACGCTGGTCGAAACGGACATTAAAAAGACTGTGCAGGACCTCCGCGGTCTGGCGGGCCTGTTCACCGGTCAGCCGGTAGGTTTCACTCAGTATCCGGCGGCTGATGGAAGAGAGCAGCACATGGCGGATATCCCCCAGGGCAATGATAGGCAGATCCTTCAGCAGTTCGCCGGTGGAGCCGCCGTCATCGGTGACGCAGACAATGGCGGTGGTATGGGGAAAGAGCCTCTTCAGGCCCTGGAAAGGGTCCGCCGGCCAGCCGGCATGGCGGCTGTCGCCGCCGACCACCGTGGACAGGCCGCTGCCCCCGCCCAGCACCACCACCCGGAGCTTGGAGGTGTCAACATTGCACAGGGTGGCCGCCATATCTTCCAGGCAGGCGGTAATATGGGACGGCGCGGCAGGCGGGCCCACCAGCACCAGCTCGATGAGCTTTTCCACCAGATTGCGGCGCGGCACCAGATCCAGAGGAAAGATTTTGTTTCTTTCCAGCTGTTTAACACGTATCGATACGGGATCTTCCACGAATTGAACCATAGTTGCAGCAAGATGTGCCTGAGGCCACGGCGCCGGAGAGACGGCGGATGCATCCGCTCCCACAGCGCCTTGGCAGGACAAATGTTAACCCAGGAACCGGCGAACAGGATTTGTCCGCCGCAGGTGAGGTTACAGGCCGGTGGCTGCCATCTGTTTGCGCACGGCGGTCTCGGACTCGGCCAGGGCCTGCTTTTCCTCGCCGGTCAGGGCGAACTCCACAATTCTTTCCACCCCGCCGGAGCCCAGCACCACCGGCACGCCGAGAAAGCAGCCGGAGAAGCCGAACTCCCCTTCCACATAGGCGGCGCACGGCAGCACCCGCTTGCTGTCGGTGAGAATGGCCTCGGCCATTTCCACCGCGGCCAGACCCGGGGTATAAAAGGCGGAGCCGGTTTTCAGATGATTGACGATCTCGGCGCCGCCATGCTGGGTGCGTTTGACAATGGCGTCCAGCTTGTCCTGGTCCAGCAGATCGGTGACCGGGATGCCGGCCACGTTGGCCAGCCGGACCAGGGGCAGCATGTTGTCGCCGTGGATGCCCATGACCATGGCATTGACATCCCGGGGGGCAACCCCCAGGGCCTCGGCCAGAAAGGTGCGGTAACGGGCCGAGTCCAGCACGCCGGCCATGCCCACCACCCGGTTTTTGGGAAATCCCGAGACCTTGAAGGCGGTATAAACCATGGCGTCGATGGGGTTGGTCACCACGATGAGCACGGCGTTGGGCGAATGGCTGGCCGCGTTCTCGGCGCATGCCTTGACGATGGCCACGTTCTTGGCCAGCAGATCATCCCGGGACATGCCCGGTTTACGGGCGAGCCCCGCGGTGATGATGACCACGTCGGACCCGGCGGAATCGGCATAATCATTGGAGCCCGCGATGCGGCCGGAAAAGCCGTCCACCGGCCCGGCCTGCAGCAGGTCCAGGGCCTTGCCCTGGGGCACGCCCTCCACCACATCTAGCAGCACAATATCACCGAGCCTGCGGCTGGCAGCCCAATGGGCCGCCGTGGCCCCAACGTTTCCCGCACCAATAATCGTTATCTTATTTCGCATTTATCATTTCCTTTTGAATTAAAAACGTTTCAGCGTTCCAACGCGCAAACGTTCCAGCGTTCCAGCGTATGATCGCTTTAACGTTTGAACGCTTGCACGTTATTTAACAGCTCCTCCACCCGGGCCAGATCCTTGGGCGTATCCACCTCGATGGAATCATGTTCCGTCAGCACCACCTTGATCCGGTAGCCGTATTCCAGGGCCCGCAGCTGCTCAAGCTTTTCAAAACGCTCCCACTCCCCTTCCGGCAGGCTGACAAAGGTGAGCAGAAAGCCCTTGCGGTAGGCATAAAAGCCCAGGTGTTTATAATAGGTGGGTGGCGGCGGATGCCCGGGATCCCGCTGATAGGGGATGGATGCCCGGGAAAAATAGAGGGCCATGCCGTTGCGGTCAAAGACCGTCTTGACATGATTGGGGTCATCGATCTCTTCCTTGCGGATGATCTGGTAGATCAGGGTGGCCATGGGCAGGGCCGGATCATCGAGCAGGGGCCGCGCCACCTGCTCGACCACCTCCACCGGAAAAAGGGGCTGATCGCCCTGGATGTTCACCACCACATCCTGTTCCGGCACATCCATGAGGGAGGCTGCCTCGGCCAGCCGGTCGGTGCCCGAGGCATGATCCGGGCGGGTCATGACCACCTCGCCGCCGAAACCCCGGATGCAGTCGGCAATGCGCTCATCATCGGTGGCCACCGCCACCCGGGACAGGATGGGGGCCGCCATGGCGCGCTCATAGACATGCTGAATCATCGGCTTGCCCATAATTTTTGCTAAAGGTTTTCCCTCAAACCGGTTAGAGTAATAGCGGGCCGGGATAATGGCCACCACTTTGGGTTCCAGCTTATGTTGTAAATCCATATTATATTCTATTCACATTCGTTTAATCTGTATTGACGATGCCACGATTTCACCCGCCGGCCCAGGCAGCCAAACCAGATGCCTGAGACAGCCGCAAGAATTGCCCTGCTCTGCGAGGACGACCGGAAAAAAGACCAGGCGGAGCAGCTGGCCGCCCGGCTGGCCATCCCGGTGGTGCAGGATGAAAAAGACTGCCTTTATCTGCTGGCCGTGACCCCCGACCGGCTGGAGCTGCGCCAGACCGGCGCCCAGGCCCCGGGTCCGGTTTTTGTCGATTTCACCATGGGCGCCCTGCGCTACCGCCGGCAGTTCGGCGGCGGCAGAAAAGAGGCCCTGGCCCGGGCGGTGGGGCTCAAGGCCAACCGCTGCCCCTTCGTGCTTGACGCCACCGCAGGTCTCGGCCGGGACAGTTTCATCCTGGCCAGCCTCGGCTGCCGGGTGCTGCTGGTGGAACGTTCAGCCATCATCGCCGCCCTGCTGGCAGACGGTCTTGAGCGGGCGGCCCGGGACCCGGAACTTTGCGCCACTCTCGCCCGCATGCAGGTCATCCAGGCCGACTGTTTAACCATGGACCACCTTGACCCGGCGCCTGAAGTCATTTATCTGGACCCCATGTACCCCCACCGCAGCAAAAGCGCCCTGGTCAAAAAGGAGATGCGCCTGGTCCGCGCCCTGGTGGGCGATGACAACGACGCCGGCCTGCTGCTTGACTGGGCGTTGCGCCAGAAGGCGGCCAGGGTGGTGGTCAAACGGCCCCAGGGGGCACCCACCCTGGGCAAGGCCAAACCCGCCGCCGTCATCACCGGCAAAAACAGCCGGTTCGACATCTACCTGCCCAGGTGAAACGTGTAAACGTTCAAGCGATCAAACGTTCAAACGTTGAAACGTTGAAACGCTGGAACGCTGGAACGCTGGAACATTTCCCTCAAATCTGCGCCGCCTTATCCAGGGCCGCAACCATCTGGGCCAGCCGCTGCTCGGAGAGCTTTACCGGCACCTGGTAGACCAGCAGCCGATCCATGAGCGCCGCCGAGGCGGGCAAGGCGTCCTTGTCATAGATCACCCGGCGCTTGCCGTCCGGTCCGCTAAACGGCCAGCCGGATTTGGCCAGGGTGGAGCCGGCCAGCAGATGCTCCCACTTGGGATAAAAATGCCAGGTGTTGGAGCCGAAGGCAATGGCGCCGGCGCCGCCTGCGGCCAGCACCTTGTTCACCGCCCTGGCCTTTTCTGCGTCCGGCAGGAAAAAACCGATAAAGGTCGCGGAATCACCCTGTTCATCGAGAATGGTGCGGAAGGTCACGCCCTTGATTTGAGCGATGGCCTGCTTCAACGCCGCCTTGTTCTTCTTCTGGCTGCTGATCATGCCATCCAGCTTGGCCAGCTGGGCGATGCCGATGGCGCCCTGCAGCTCCATCATGCGGAAGTTGAACCCGATGAAATTGCGGCCTTCCCCGCCCCGGGTGCCGGGGTTCGGCACATGGTCATGGCCGTGGTCATGGTATTCGGACATGCTGCGCCACAGCTGCTCATCATCGGTGATGATCATGCCGCCTTCGCCGGTGGTCATGGTTTTCACTGAGTCAAAGGAAAAGGTGCCGCAGGCCCCGAAGCTGCCCAGCCGTTTGCCGTCCAAAGAGCCGCCGGCGGCCTGGGCCGTGTCTTCCAGCACCGGGATGTGGTGTTTGTCGGCAACGGCCTTGATCTCCCTGATGCGGGCCTGGGCCCCCAGCATGTGCACCGGGATGATGCATCTGGTGCGGCTGGTGATCTTTTTCTCCAGATCAGCGGGGTCCATGTTCAGCGTGTCGTCGATCTCGGCAAAAACCGGCACCGCGCCCACGTCAAAGATCGCCTCCCAGGTGGCGACAAAGGTGAAGCACTGGGTGATCACCTCGTCGCCGGGACCCACGCCCAAAGCGGTCAGGGCCACCTTCAGGGCCGAGGTGCCCGAGGTGACGGCCTGGGCATGTCCCACCCCGCAGTAGCGGGCGAAATTTTCCTCAAAGGTGCGGACCTTGTAAACCCCGCGCCGCTGCTCGGGAAACTCATAACGAAAGAGGACGCCGGTATCCAGCACCTCCAGAATCTCTTTTTTCTCTTCCTCTCCAAAAACCTCAAAACCTGGCATGCTTTTCTCCTGTTGGCCTTACTGGTCTTATTGGTCCGACTGGTCTTACTGGTCTGACTGGCCGGTTAGTCTTATTGGTCTTGCTGGCCCTGCTCGTCTCAATGGATTCCGGGTCGCGCTTCGCTTGCCCGCAATGATGTCTCCGTCGCATGTTCTCAAATACCTGATCTGTTTCCCGCGTAGGCGCGGGCCATGCCCGCGGCCTTTGGCATGGCGAACGCCGTTATCGCGGGCATGGCCCGCTCCTACCCCCCGACCAGTCCGACCAGTTAGACCAGTCAGACCAGCCAGACCGGTCTGTTACCAGCCCTTATGGGCAATCTCATAGACCCTGATCACATCCTCCAGGCTCGGCTTGCGGGGATTGTTCTCCACCGGCCGGGTCACGGTCAGGGCGATCTTGGCCATCTCCGGAATCTTGCCGGCCGGGATGCCGAGCTCATCAAGGCTTCTGGGAATCTCCACATCGCCGTTGAGATCATACACCGCCTCAACCGCCACCTGGCCCGCCTCGCGCAGGGGCAGGTCATCGACATCGTAGCCCATGACCGTTGCGATGCGGGCGAATTTCTCAGGACTCCCGATGATGTTGTAATCAACCACAAAGGGCAGCAGCACCGCGTTGGCCAGGCCATGGGGGATGTTGAACATGCCGCCCAGGGGGTAGGCCATGGCATGGACCAGCCCTACCCCGGCGGTGGCCAGGGCCTTGCCGCCCAGCAGACTGCCCATGAGCATGGCGGTGCGGGCTTCCAGATTGCCGCCGTTGGCATAGGCCATGGCCAGGTTGCCGCTGATCAGCGAGATGGCCTCCATGGCGTACATATCGGAGATGGCATGGGACTGGGTGGAGACAAAGGCCTCCAGGGCATGGGTGAAGGCATCGATGCCCGGGGCCGCGGTCACCTTCTGGGGCAGGGTAAGGGTGAGGGCCGGGTCCAGCAGGGCAATATCGGGATAAAGCGGATCGCCGTTCATGCCGCCCTTGCTCTTGGTTTTCTCGTTGATGAAAACCGCGGTGAAGGTCACCTCCGCGCCGGTGCCGGCGGTGGTGGGCACCATGATCTTGGGCACGCCGGGTTTCTTGATCTTGCCGAGCCCCAGATAATCCTCGGCCTTGCCGCCGTTGGTGAGCAGGATGCTGATGGCCTTGGCCACGTCCATGGCTGACCCGCCGCCCACGCCGATGACACAGTCACATTTGGCTTTCGCGGCCAGGGCTTTCCCCTTATCTGCCAGCTTCAGGCCCGGCTCCGGATCCACCTGATCAAAAATCTCATATTTGATCCCACCGTTGTCAAGCGGCCCGGTAATGCTGCCAAGCAAGCCCACGGCTTTGAGGTTCGGGTCAACCACCAGTAATACTTTTTTGCCGCCCAGGTCCTGGACGGCCTGGGCCAGATCATTAATAACGCCAACGCCGAACCGGATCTGGGTGGGTTGGGTGACGGTGAATTTTCGTGCTGTCATACCTGGTTCCTTTTCTCAAGAGAAAAATAAATCTTTGCTTCCTCAGCCACTTTAAGGTTACATTGCAGATTAAACCTTAAGCTTTTCATACTACCGTAGCCCAAAGAGAGATGGCAACTAAAATAATGGAATATTCCCTGTCTAAATCGGAAAAAAAACGGCGCGCCAAGAACATCGAAGAACTGGCCGTGGAACTGGTGGAGCTCTCACCCCAGGAAATCAAAAAACTGCCCTGTGATGACTTCATCAAAAACGAAATCTTAGTGGCCCGGGAGCTCAAGGCCGGGTCCAGAAAAAGACAGATCAAGTACCTCACCAAAAATCTGCGGGAAATGGACGCCGGACCGCTGTTTGATTTTCTCACCGAGAAAAAGGGCTCGCAGCTGCAGCAGAAAAAGGAGTTCCACGAGCTGGAAAACCTGCGGGACAACATTATCAATGACGCCATTGCCGCGGCCCGGGATGCCTTGGCGGCCCAGGAGGAGCTTGACCGCCATTGGGAGAGTCCGGCCCTGGAGTCCGCCGCCGAACTCTTTCCCGAACTTGACCTGGACGCCATCCGCGTCTCCGCCTGGCGCTATACCCGTAGCCGCAAGGCCGCCCTGAGCAAAGAGATCTTCCGCCTGCTGAAGGCTGCGGCGGAAAGGCAACGCTGGCAAACACAATAGGAGATACGCTATGGATTACCGCATCGGCACCGTGGCCAGGGTCTTTTCCATCCGCTTTGACGATGGCGACGATTTCCTCGGCGGCCTTACGGAGCTGAGCAAAAAGGAAAACATCCGCAACGGCTGGTTCCAGGTCATCGGCGGACTGCGGGAAGCGGACGTGGTCACCGGCCCCAGGGAACCGGTCATGCCGCCGGAACCGGTCTGGCAGGAGGTGCGGAACGCCAGGGAGACCCTGGGCAGCGGCAGCATTTACCGCGATGAACACAACGAACCGCGCATCCACCTGCATGCGGCCCTGGGGCACCACGGCGAGACCATCACCGGCTGTCTGCGCAAGGGGAGCAAGACCTATCTGCTGCTGGAGGTCATTCTCTTCGAGATTGCGGGCTTTGAGGCCAGCCGCCCCTGGTCCCCGGAAAAGGGCTTCAACATTGTCACCTTCTGCTGAAATCCGGTCATGAAACCAGAAGTAGACGCAGCCATCGCCTATGAGATCAAAAGAGATATCGCTGATCGCTATTTCGGCTTCCGCAAGCTCATCGAGCAGGACAAGCTCGACCTGGAAAAAGAGATCAGAATCCATTCCTTTATCCTGGAGAAACGCATCAGTTTCGACCTGATCCGCCTCTATATCATTTTAAAGGACGAACAGCTCATCGATTCCTTTCTTGCCCTGACCGCCCTTGACCGGAAACAGTTCTTTGATCCCTATTTCACCCAGTCCGCCACCATCCGAAGCAGGGTCTTTGAAGGCATCAGGGTGCACGGCCTGACCAGATCCGGCCGGTTTCACCATCTGGCCCTGGACTGCTATGAGCGGCTGGAGCTCCATACCGGGCAGTACCGGCAGAAATTCGCCGAACTGAAAGAGGCCAGCGAAAACATCAGCGAGGAGATCGAGGTCTTCTACCAGCAGAATGACCTGGGCAGCATCATGGGCTTTCTCCGTTCCCTGGGCAGCAGCCACAAGCTGGGCGACATGGAGGGCGGCATGGAGATCGGCATGGCCGAGAGCCTGGGAAAAAAAATGGCCATCGCCCCGCTGCTGCCCATTGAAAACTATCTGCCGGTTATCCCCCCCCTGCCGCCGCTCGCCCATATCAAAGGGGCGCTGAAAAAACTTCTCGACCGGGCCTACGAGCTGCACGGCGAGGAGAGCCTGGATTTTCTCACCGGCAACCAAAAGACCGCGGAACGCCGCCCCTGACAACCTTTTCCCTGGATATTTCCCCCGCCCATGTTCACCTATCAGAAAACAAACAGATATTTTGCCCAGATCGCCCGCGGACTTGAAAAGTACGGGGCCGAAGAACTGGCGGCCCTCGGCTGCCGGGAGGTCACAGCCAAATTCATGGGCATTTATTTTGACGCCGGCCCGGCCGACCTCTACCGGGCCAACTACATGTCCCGCCTGTGCACGAGAATCCTGGCCCCGCTGCTGACCTTTGACTGCCACAGCACCAAGTATCTCTACAAAACGGCGAGGAAAATCGACTGGCACGAACTGCTGTCCGAAAAAAACACCTTTGCCATCAACGCCTCGGTCACGGGAAGCAGCATCAAGCATTCCCAGTATGCCGCCCTCTGCCTGAAGGACGCCATTGTCGACCATTTCCGGGACCGCACCGGCATCCGGCCGGATGTTGACACGGAAAACCCGGACCTCTGGCTTCATCTGCGCATTGAACGCAACCGGGCCATCATCAGCCTGGACACCTCCGGCGGCTCTCTGCACCGCAGGGGATACCGGCAGATGAGCGTCGAGGCGCCCATGCAGGAGACCGTGGCGGCCGCCATCATCCGCCTGAGCAACTGGGACGGCGACACACCGCTGATTGATCCCCTGTGCGGCTCGGGTACCATCCTCGCCGAGGCGCTGATGCACCGCTGCCGCATCCCCGCAGCCTTCCTGCGCCAGAAGTTCGGTTTTGAGATGATGCCGGAATATGATAAACAACTGTGGAACGAGGTGCGGTCCGAGGCCAACAGCCGGATGGAACGGCTGCCCAAAGGACTGCTCACCGGCAGCGACGCCTCGGCCGAAGCGGTCAAGGCCGCCCTGCACAACTGCAAAATGCTGCCCCACGGCGACAAAATCATCATCAAGAACAAAAGATACCAGGATATTTCTCCAGCCAGGGAGTCAATCATCGTCACCAACCCGCCCTATGGCCTCCGCTTAAAACAAAACGAGGGCGCCGAGAGGTTCATGCGGGAGCTGGGGGACTTCCTGAAAAAGCTGAAACACTGCCCCGCGGCCTATCTCTATCTCGGCAGGCCGGAACTGTTGCCGGAACTCGGCCTCCGCCCGGCCTGGCAAAAACCGCTGCTGACCGGCGGCCTTGAGGGCGTGCTGGCGCGATTCAATATTGCCTGAACGTTTCTTGCAACTTTTTCTTTTGACTTCTTTTTTCTTTTCTTCAATACTTTAAGGGCCGTGTCCAAATAACCATTCCATTTCCAACCATTTCGTCACGGCCCTTTATGCCGGTCCACGGGTAGTTACAGCTCTTTTTCCACCGGCTTAAATCGTTATTGCCCCTACCCCAACTACTTCGCCGGAAATTTTCCATGGACAGATTAAGCCAGAGTCTGCAAACCAACGTCAAGATCATGAAGTCACGGGTCAGCAGGTATGCGGTGTACGGAGTGGTCATCGCCTTTGGCGCCATTGTCACCGCCACCCTGCTCAACTGCTATCTGCAGTTCGGCGAGATAACGCCTCTGGGCATCCTGCAGGTGCAGAAAAACAACGCCACCCTGTGGATACTCGATGCCATGCCCTTCATCTTCGCCTTCTGGGGCCAGCATGTCAGCTCCATCATGGCCTATGAGGCGAGCACCATGGTCCTCGACCAGACCAATGAACTGCGCAGCCAGACCGCGGCCCTGGAATACCAGGCCATGCATGATGCCACCCATGACCAGCTCACCGATCTGCCCAACCGGGTGCTGCTGCGGGACCGCCTGGAGCAGGCCATCCACGTTGCCCTGCGGGAAGACAGGAAACTGGCCCTGTTCATCCTGGACCTGGACCGTTTCAAGGAGGTCAATGACACCCTGGGACATTACAGCGGCGACCGGTTGCTGAAACATGTGGCCATGCGTCTCAGGGGGGTGGTGCGCGGCTCGGACACCCTGTCGAGGCTCGGCGGGGATGAGTTCGCCATTCTGCTGCCGGTGATCAAGGAAAGCAGCGATGTGCTCATTGTGCTCAAAAAAATCCAGAACGCCTTTCTCTCCCCTTTCATGCTCGAATCCCTCAAACTTGAGGTGCAGGCCAGCATCGGCATAGCCATCTTTCCCGACCACGGCAGGGATGTGGACACCATCATGCAGCGGGCGGATGTGGCCATGTACGCAGCCAAACAGAACCATCAGGGATCGACCATCTACTCAACCGGCCTCGACAAACACAACCCCCGCCGCCTGACCCTGATGGGTGAACTGCGCCAGGCCATTGACAACGACGAGCTGCTGCTGCACTATCAGCCGAAAATCAACATCAATGCCGACACCGTCACCGGGGTCGAGGCCCTGGTGCGCTGGCAGCATCCCCAGCACGGCTTCATGCCGCCGGACGAGTTCATTCCCCTGGCCGAGCGCACCGGCCTGATCAAACCGCTGTCCCTGTGGGTGCTCAAACACGCCATCGAACAGACGGTCAAGTGGCACAGTGCCGGGCTGAAACTGGGGATTGCCATCAACCTCAGCCCCTCCACCCTGCTGGATACGGAACTGCCGGACGTCATCACCGGCACCCTGGCCTCCTGCAGCCTGGCCCCCCATTATATTACCTTTGAGATCACCGAGGGCTCCATTATCAAGGACCCGGAAAGGGTACTGGAGATCCTCACCCGGCTCGCCAAGATGGGCATCCGCATCTCCATCGATGATTTCGGCACCGGCTATTCCTCCCTGGCCTATCTCAAGAGAATGCCGGCCAGCGAGGTGAAGATCGACAAATCCTTTGTGCTGGACATGCTGGTGGATGAAAACGACGCGGCAATCGTGCAGGCCACCATTGATCTGGCCCACAACCTGGGCCTGAAGGTGGTGGCCGAAGGGGTGGAAAACCTGGAGACGGCCGAGCGGCTGAAGGAACTCGGCTGCGATATTCTGCAGGGCTACTATTTCAGTAAACCCCTGGCGGCCGACAACTTCACGGCCTGGCTCAGCAGCCAATCCCCCAACTAAAACCTCAGCCGGTGAGGCTGCGGCACCCTTTGCGCCAGAAAAAACCAACGGACAACCCGCCCAGCAGCAGGGAGCCGGCCAGCCAGGCCAGCAGAGCGGCCCTGTGCGCCAGATGAATTTCCCGCCCGGCAATCCAGTGTCGCATGAAATGATACATGGGCAAGGCCCCGCCGGCGATGATGAGAAAAACCACGCTCATGGCCGTAAAAAGAAAGAGAAGCGCCCCCATGCCGCCCAGGGCCGCGGCCCGGTTTTCCGCCTTGAAATCGGCGTAGTGCGCGCCAAACCCCACGGCCATGCCGACCACGGTCCAGCAGATGACCAGGCTGGCGATCACCGAAAACCACCACATGGGCCCGGAAATGGCAAGCAATGCGTCCGAGGTGACCACCAGCAGCAGGGAGAGCAGGGTAAAAGGGGCCAGATAAAAAAGAAACTTATAGAGGAGAAAGCGGTTGATCGACAGCGGCGAGGAGTGGATCAGCCAGAAGGCCGGCGTCTCGGCCCCCACGGCCGGAAAGACAAAGCGGCCGGCTAATGATGTGATGATAAAGCCCGTCATCCCCACATTGAGAAAGGAAATCAGGTTGGTGACATACTCGGTCTGCATGGGTGAACGCTCCACCGGCAGGGCCTTAAAGCTGTAGAGGTAGACCACCACCAGGGCGGCGATCATGAAGAGCTGGGACCACTCGGCGGAATCCCGCAGAAATGTTTTCGACTCCTTTCTGAAGATCCAACCCGCCGCGCCTGGGCGGTATCTGCTCCTGCGGGTGAAGGGCCGGAAGCCGCCGAAGGACTCCTGGGACCGGGTGTAGCCGGTGAGAAAGAATTGCTGCATCAGCCATTCCCCGATAAAAAAAAGCGAAGGCGCGCCGACTGCCAGCAGGGCCAGCAGCAGCCAGTCGATCTGCCGGTCCAGCAGGTAGATTGACAGCAGATTGGCCGACCAGGCCGCCGGCACATAGGGACCGGCCGGCTGGGAGATGGCGGAGAGATACTCGACAAACTGGGCGTACTTGTCCGGATTGACCAGGTCCTCCGGCCGCAGCAGACGGAAGATGATGTAGATGAAGATGCCGAAGCAGAGCGACAGGTAAAAAATGATATCCTTGGTCTGCCGGGCCGGAAAAAAGCGGACCAATACCACGGTCAGCGCCATGCCGATTCCCGAGGCGATGAGCGCGGTGGCGGCAAGGCAGATGATCAGCAGGGGCCAGTAAAAAATGCCGGCCTGAAAAACCCTGCCGTAGGCCCCGAACACCGGCAGCGAGAAAACGACCATCATCCAGGCGGTATAAAAGGTGGTGGTCAGATAACGCATGAAATAAATTTCCGCCGGAGTCACGGGCGCGGCGACAATGATCTCGTTGTCCCGGGAGAGGAACAGGGTGGAAACCGACGTCACCATGCAGGAGAAGATGAGCATGGCGAACATGATGATCCAGGCCATCTGAAAGATCTTCAGACTGAGAATAACGCCGAGTTCGCTCTGGCGGTGGAAATAGCCCACCACCTTGAGCGAGACCAGATAGAGAACCAGACAGACCAGCAGGCCGAAGAGACCGACGGCCAGGCTTTTCACCGGCACCGTGCCGGCCGGGAAAAAGCGGTTGCGCATGGTGCGCAGAAAGGGGGTCAGAAGCCGCAGCCGCATGTTACCGGTTCTCCCCCTTCAGGGCGGCGATGATGGCGGTCAGCTCATCCGCGCCGGTGAGTTCCAAAAAAATCTCCTCCAGGCCGGAGTTCTCCAGCCGCGCCTCCCGGCGCAGACTCTCCAGGGTGCCCAGCGAACGCAGTTCGCCGTGGACGATGATGCCGATGCGGTCGCAGAGTTCCTCGGCGATTTCCAGGGAATGGGTGGAGAGGAAGATGCTGTTGCCCTGGCGGGCATGATTCTTCAGCAGCTCCTTGACGATTCTGGCGCTTTTCGGGTCCAGGCCCACCATGGGCTCGTCCACCACGATCAGCGGGCAGTCCAGCATGAAGGCGGCGGTCATGATGATCTTCTGCTTCATGCCGTGGGAATAGCACTCAATCAGATGATGCTGCCAGTCCAGCAGGTCGAACAGCTGCAGATAATGGTTGATTCTGTCGAACTGCTGCCGGGGCAGACTGTACAGGCTGGCGACAAACTGGAGAAACTCATAGCCGGTCAGCTTCTCATACAGATAGGGCCGGTCCGGGATATAGGCCGTGAGTTTCTTGCAGGCCGCGGGATCCGCCGCCATCCGGTGACCGCAGATGGTAATGTCCCCGTTGTCGGGCCTCAGCAGTCCGGCCAGCATTTTGATGGTGGTGGTTTTGCCCGCGCCGTTGGGGCCGAGAAAACCGAAAATCTCCCCCCGGCCGACGCGAAAGCTCACCTCAGCCACCGCGGTGTAACTGCCGAAGCGCTTGGTCAGCCCGGCCACCTCCAGGGCAATGGTCTCTTCAGGTCTCTGCAAATTTTCTGTCACGGGTATCACCTGGCAGGAAGAATCTTCAGGTTGCCGAGCAGGGCTCCGATCTTCACCTGCTCCTTGGTTTCGCCGATCACAAAGCGGATATGGCTGAGGTCGGCGGGCAGCTGATCCTTGGTGGTATCCAGGCTCAGCCACTCATTGCCCACGCACACCTCATTCCAGGCATGATAATAAAAGGCCCCGGCGTGGAAGGTGACGCCGGCGACAATACGGGCGGGGATGCCCGCACTGCGCGCCAGGGCGGCAAAGAGCACGGCGTGCTCGTTACAGTCACCCATGCCCCGCTCCAGGGTTGCCACCGCATCCGGAATACCGATCACCGGTCTTTTCTCCAGATTGGCATAAACCCAGCGGGCAATGGCCCTGACCCGGCCCAGGGGGCTGGCGATCTGCCCGGTGATCTTGCCGGCCAGGGCTTTGATCTTGGCATGATCCGACTGGATATACGGGGTTGCCGCCAGCTCGTCCCCCCTCCCCTGGCAGATTATGGCATCACCAGCCGGCATCTTCTCCCGGCGGATGGTCAGGATGCCATTGCGCCACTGCTGCCTGCCGCCGTCCAGATCGAATCCGGCTGCCTCGGGCAGCACCAGCCGGTAGGAAATCTCTGCACGCTCCGCCAGCCGCGACAGGTCCCCCTGGAAAGGCACGGCCACGCTCTGCAGAATGTCCTGGCCCTTGCGGGTAATGTCCCTGGCCTGAAATTCCGGCTCACTTAAGAAAACAAAACCGGCCGGGGACTCCTCCTTGATCACCCTGCCGTTGTCATCGAGCCAGCTGCTGATTCTGATGCCGGAAAAATCCTCCTCAAAATGGTGCAGCAGATAAATGCGCCCCTTGATCAGGGTTTTGACCAAGCCCCTGTACTCGATCACCGTATCTTTGCCGCTCAAGGTGAGAGGATCAAAATAGGCGACCTTGACCTTATCCCCGGTCTGCAGCCCCTGCCTGAGCAGATAGCCCCGCTGGTTGAGCGACAGATACGGCGGCGAGTTCAGGGTCACCGAGTCAGTGATTTTTTCCTTGCCGTTCACCAGGGTGAAGTCAACCCTTTTGCCGGTCACCCGGCCGCTGGCCGTCATGGTATAAAATGGTGAGGACATGGCAAAGGTAAAATCCTGCAGGAGAAAATCACCGGACAGCCGGGCCTGTGCCCGGAGCTCTACCGGATAATTTTTCTGCAGCACAAACAGATTCAGCACGGCGTCCTGGGTGAGGTGCACGTATCCGTCATCGCCCCGGCGCAAGTCGTTTTTCACATAACCGATGCGTTCGTCCTTGAAGTAAACCCCGGCAAAACTCTCCTGGCCGGCCTTGGCCAGCACGGCGTTTTCCTTCAGGTCAAGCCTTTTGACAAAGTAATCCCGCTGGAGCAGGGCGGCAAAAAGGGCGGCCCAGACCAGTATGACCACAATTTTTCCGGCCGGAATAAGTCGCTTGCGAAACATGCGGGTCAATCACCAAAATCAGTAAGCCGCTGTAATAAAATAATGTCGTCCTCCTGATGGTTAAATCGGCATAAAGAGCCGTAACGAAATGGTCAAGAAAGCAGAGGTTATTTCGTAACGGCTCCTAAGCAGGCCATGATGGCGGACAATCATGAAAAAAGTCAGGCGGGAACGGCGGAATGGATAGGCGCTCCCAACCAACTTTTTCTGTTATTATCTTTTTTTTCCATTGACAACGAACTTTCAATCAATCCATTATAAATTCATAATCAAGACAGGTTACGTCTGAAGATCGATGAAACTATAGAAACTGGGTAAACAGGGAGGAAAGAAGATGGCAGGCAAAACAACTAATGCAACTTCCAAGACCAAGTCCAGCGCGAAAAAGAAAACAATCCAGTCAACCGAGTTTTCCCTTACCGCTCCGGAAGCCAAACAGGTCTTTATTGCCGGAGATTTCAATGACTGGAACGCCTCCGAACATGCGATGCGTAAATTCAAAGACGGAAAATATAGCAAAATGCTGAAGCTGAAACCAGGCAGATACGAATACCAGTTTATCGTTGACGGTCAATGGTGGACTGACCCGGCCAACCCCAACCGCCAGCCGAATTCCTTTGGTTCGGAAAATTCCGTGATCGAGATCGGCGACAACGTGGTCTGCTGATCCGGAGATCCGCAATCCGCAGCATCCTCCCCAGAGCCCACAAAGTCAATTGACCACTCCGTGTGCTCTGGGGCTGATCCGTTACTTCTGCTTGCCTGACCCATCCGCCTCGCAGGAGATCTTGAGAATTTTACCGCCCACCTTCACGGCGTCACCGACTTTGACGGCGATCTTGGCCACCTTGCCGGCCACGGCGGCGAGAACCGGCGTCTGCATTTTCATGGCCTCCAGCACCACCAGTTTGTCGCCGACCGCAACCTCCTGTCCGGCGGCAACACTGACCTCACAGACATTGGCCCCAAAGGGCGCCCGGACGTCACCTATTTTGGCGTGCTCCTGAATTTCCTGCTTGGACAGGGTCGCCTCCCTGGCTGCTCCCCCTTCTTCCTTTACTTCGGCGTCCATGATGAAAACCCGCTGGTAATGATCCACATTGAGATAGATGCTGGTCGAACCATCCTCATGTTTATGCATGGGGCCGACCTCGAGAATGTGCCCTTTGCCGTCATGGTCGGTGAACTCCAGGGCCTCGCCCAGAGTGAAACCGCCGCGCTTGAAGAAGATGGCGGGCGGCAGCACATACACCCTGCCGAATTTTTCCTCAAACTTGAAGAAATCCACCGCGTCATTGGGATGCTGGAGATAGGTTACCAGCTGCTGCGTGGTCGGCTCATAGCCGAGGCGGTCCTGCAGAATCGAGCGTTCCTTGTCGATGTCCATATCCTCGATCTGCATAACCCCGCCCTGCTCCTCGATGACCTTCCGCCAGTCAGGCCCGAAGGCCTTCTCGTAGATCCAGTCTTCCGGGCAGTAGAACGGGAAGGGCCCGTATTTACCGAGCAGCAGATTCTTCAGATCACCGGAGCAGTTGCCGTACCTTTCCCCGCTCATGACATTGCTCACCGCGGTGGTCCAGAGGATCTGCGAGCCGGGGGTCACACTCCACCAGTCGCCCAGCTCCCGCTGTACCTTGGGCAGCTCCTCATGGAGGATCTCGGACATCTTACCCAGAAAACCGCCTTTGACCGCCTGCTCGAAGCTGCTGCCCATGGCCCCGCCCGGCAGTTTATGAATCTGCACCGTGGGCAGGAAGCCCTTGAACTGGGACTCGAAATATTCGTAATACTTGCGCTGGTCACGCAGCACCTCGGAGGTTTCGATCACCGCCGCCTCATCCACCCCGACCGCGGTATGCCCGTAATCCTTCAGGGTCTGGATGACGCTTAAAATCGGCGGCGGGCCGAAGTAGCCGGTAAAGGCATGATCAGCGGCATCAACGATGTTGGCGCCGTTCACCACCGCCGCGGTGATGCGGCCGATATCATTGCCGTCGGTGTTGTGGCCATGGTAATGAATAACCAGATCCGGATACCTGTCCCGGATGGCCCGCACCAGCTCGCCGATCCGTTTCGGGGTGCCCAGTCCGCCATGGTTTTTGATGCACAGGGAAATATCCTGGCCGGTCACCGCGAGGATCTCGCCCACCTTGCCCACGTAATATTCATCCGAGTGCTCCGGCCCGGTGGAGAAACAGATGCTGGGCTCCAGCACCTTGCCCGCCTTCTGCACCTCCTCGAAAACCGCCTGCATGTTCGGCACATGGTTCATGAAGTCAAACACGCGCCACACATCCACGTACTTGGCAAACTCGCGCACGGTGAGGCGGATGACGTTCTGGGGGTAGGGCCGGTAGCCGAAGAGGTTGACCCCCCGGCAGAGGGTCTGAAACATGGTAGTGGGCATCTTTTCCCGCAGCAGCTTCAGCTTCAGGAACGGATCAACCTGTTTGCGCAGAATATCCACATGCACGGAGGCGCCGCCG